>Ga0187843_10000006_pt1 | contig 191984 bp, 169 predicted proteins | sample SpaLakP09_SKY_43_FD_134516 | JGI IMG/M metagenome (GOLD analysis project Ga0187843, IMG submission 134516) | Oligotrophic lake water microbial communities from Sparkling Lake, Wisconsin, USA - SP09_SKY_43 | ecosystem: Environmental > Aquatic > Freshwater > Lake | place: USA: Sparkling Lake...
ACGAAAGGCGTGAAAGCAACACCACTTGTCGCCAGCTTATCGTGAGTGGTGCGACTGGCTTTATTGGACAGCATTTAATCCCCCTGCTACTGGAAGAAAATTACGAGGTGGTGGCTATAGCCAGGGACGAGCAAAAGGCTCGCAGCTTTGCCTGGTATGACAAAGTCAAATTCATCAGCCTGGATTTTCATCAAAGCACCCTGAACTTTCAACCTGAGGCAGGTGCCAGCCTGATCCACCTGGCCTGGCAAGGCTTGCCCAACTATAAATCGCTTTTTCATCTGGAAGAAAATCTTCCCAGGAATTACGATTTTATTAAACAGCTGGTCAAGGCTGGCGTGGCAAATGTGCTGGTGACTGGCACTTGCTTTGAATATGGCTTTCAATATGGCCCCATCGCTGCCACCGTCATGCCCATGCCTGCCAACCCCTATGCGCTGGCCAAAGACAGCCTGCGCCAATTCCTGGGCCATTTGCAGGCAGAATCCAGCTTCAGGCTGCAATGGGCGCGGCTATTCTATATGTATGGCCAGGGCCAAAATCCCAAGTCCATACTGGCACAACTTGATACCGCCATTGCCAACGGCGACAGCGTTTTCAATATGAGTGGCGGCGAGCAGTTGCGCGACTATTTGCCAGTGGAAGCAGTAGCACAACAACTATTGGACATATTTAAATCTCGCGAAGATGGTGTCTTTAATGTCTGCAGCGGCGAGGCCATTTCCATCAGACGGCTGGTCGAAGAAAGAATCAAAGAACGGGGTGCCTCCATACACCTCAACCTGGGCTACTACCCCTACCCTGACTATGAGCCTATGGCATTCTGGGGTATCAATAACAAGGAAATAAAATGACTGAACATGAAAATTTCAAAGCGGAGTGCCAGGCAGAAGTCGCACAGCAGGGTGCCAACACTGAATTAAAAGAATTGACTAACCAGTGGATATCCACCGCTGCAGAACATAAATATTCCTACCATTTCGAATGGCTGGGTCGACCCATTATCCAGCATCCGCAAGACATGATAGGCCTGCAGCAATTGCTGTGGAATATACAGCCCGACCTGGTCATCGAAACCGGCATCGCGCGTGGCGGCTCACTGATTTTTAGCGCCAGCATACTTGAACTGATCGCACTATGCGGCGGCAATCCTGATGCCAAGGTTCTGGGCATCGATATCGATATACGCGATCACAATCGCCAGGCCATCCTTGAGCATCCCATGTCCAAAAGGATAGAGATGATACAAGGCTCCAGCATTGCGGCTGACATTGTGGAATCCGTGCACAAGTTTGCCGCAGGTTATAAAAAAATCCTGGTTTGCCTGGACAGTAATCACACCCATGATCACGTACTGGAAGAACTCAAGCTGTATGCGCCACTGGTCAGCAAAGGTAGTTATTGCGTCGTGTTTGATACCATTATTGAAGACTTGCCTGCCGGTAGCGGCCCAGTCAGGCCATGGGGCAAATCCAACAATCCCAAAACCGCCGTGTGGGAATACTTGAAACAACTAGAGGCGAGCAATGCCACGGGCCGGGATGACGGACAACTGAATTTCATCATCGATAAAGAAATTGAAAATCAATTGTTGATCACCGTAGCACCGGATGGCTTTCTCAAGCGCGTTTAATGCATGGGCAAGCTACTCCTACCTACCGTCCCGAACAGCCCTCTTTCCTCGATTGAGGGCGAAGAAAAGTTTGGGGAAATGCGGCTGAGCCTGAACGAAGCCCTGGGCTTTGTTGAGAACGCCGCATTTGACACCAGGCTCGCTACCTACGACGACAACTATCAAAACAGTCAGGCACACTCTGGCTTGTTTCAGGCGCACATGAGAAATGTGCTGGACATCTTGAAAGCAGAATTTCCGCCGTCCAGCGTCCTGGTTGAAGTTGGTTGCGGCAAGGGGGACTTTGTCGAGCTTGCCCAGGTTGATGGGCATTTCGTCGCGTCTGGTTATGACGCCACCTATGAAGGGAGCAATCCCCGCATACAAAAAAGATATCTGTCAGCAGATGACAACATCCAGGCAGATATCGTGGTGTTGCGCCACGTGCTGGAACACATCAAGGCACCGCATGCATTTTTGATGATGCTTAAACAGGTATTTGGCAATGCCGCCATTTACATAGAAGTGCCCAGCTATGACTGGATCCTGGATAACCAGGCATTCTTCGACATCACCTACGAGCATGTTAACTACTTTTCAAAAAATGCCTTGCTGGCATTATTTGATCAAGCCGTCAGAAAAACAGGCTTATGCTTCAATGGACAATACCAGTATGCCATTGCTGACATCAACGCAGTATCAACACAATTTGCCTATCTGTATGAAAACGGCGAATGGAAAGATCTGGATTTTGAGCATCTTTTCCCGCAGCTCAAAGAAAAGATAAGCGCCATAGAAGAAAGACTCGCAGCAGACAGCAAACTCTACATCTGGGGCGCTGCGACCAAGGGATGCATGTTCCTCGTGCACTGCATGAACCAGGGGAAACTCATCGCGCAAACTGGCTTTGCCGTTGATGTCAATCCCCAGAAATGCGGAAAATTTCTACCCGGCTCACACGTACAAATTCAAAGCAAGGAAGGATTTTTTGCAGCCGCAAAACCGGGCGATTTGCTGCTGATCTCCAACCCCAACTACCAGACCGAAATTGTCGATGAAATACGTGCCAGAGGCATAAACGGCGTAGATATCATGTGCTTATGATTGACTAAGCAAGGAAATGGCAAAGTGACTTTTCCTCCGCCTGCCCTTTCCCAACCCAGAGTCACCAGGGACTGACTATCACTGCCTCCCAATAAATTCACGCTGCTCAAAGTGTTTGCACCAAATGTACCAGGTTTTTCTGCATGGCGGACGATCATGATTTTGGTCGGGCCCATGCACTTTTCCTTTTCTTTGATTGTTGCAGGAGCAGACAGAAATTTGGCAAAGATATTAAAAAGACTACATATGCAACAAGTAATTTTGACCAGCGCAAACCTGTCCTCCAGATAATCCCGTTTAAAAGCCACTTTAAAAGCCACTTGCACAAGCACATGAGATGAATATACAATTCATATACGTTTCATATATAAAGGTGCCATATGGGCATAGTCAACATCGACGATGATCTGCACGACCAGATGCGCAAAGCCAGCTCTGTGGCTTGCCGCTCCATCAATGCGCAGGCTGCTTTCTGGATCAAGATAGGCATGCTGTGCGAAATGAACCCGACCATGTCTTTCAATGAGATTGTGGTTCACGAACTGAAAGCCGCGGGTGTGGAACCACTGGCTTTCAGGGGAGCGTTAACATGACCAAGCGACCAGAAGAAATCGCCCTGATGGCAGAATCAGGCAAGTTGCTGGCAAGCGTGTTTACCCATCTGGATCAATTGAATCTGATCGGAATGTCCACCATGCAGGTAAATGACCTGGTCGACAGCTTCATCGTCAATGAACTCAAGGCCCGCCCCGCAAGCAAGGGACAGTACGGCTATGCCTATGCCTTGAACTCGTCGCGCAATAGCGTGGTGTGCCATGGCGTGCCATCTGCAACAGAAATTTTGCAGGATGGTGATATCGTCAATTTTGATATCACCCTGGAGAAAAACGGTTTTATTGCTGACTCCAGCAAAACCTATCTCGTCGGTGAAGTAACAGCATCCGCCAAACGTCTGGTGCAAGTGACCTATGAAGCCTTATGGAAAGGCATCAAGGCCGTGCGACCAGGTGCCAGGCTGGGGGATATAGGCCACGCGATTGAAAGCCATGCCAGAAAAAATGGCTACTCAGTCGTCAGGGAATATTGCGGACACGGCATAGGCCGCGAAATGCACGAACCACCCGAAGTGCTGCACTGGGGACGGCCACGCACAGGCCTGATATTAAAGGAAGGCATGGTGTTCACCATAGAGCCCATGATCAACCAGGGCCGCCATGATGTCGAGACTTAAGATGATGGCTGGACTGTCGTCACCATAGACGGAAAATTATCCGCCCAGTTCGAGCATACTGTTGCCGTCACAAAAACCGGTGTACAGGTCCTGACGCTGCGCGCCGGGGAAAGAGCTTTAGCCTGAAGCTCGACGTTGGAAATGCGAGTGGATATGCACCAGCCTGGTCTGCAATGAACACATCATTTCAGACCAGTCATACATGAGCAGCTTAGTTCGATGCAGCAGCCTTGCTGCGTGCCGCATGCAGTTTCTTGTAACTGTCGATCAGGCGCGCATGCCTGTCCAGCCCTTCCAGTTTCATGCTGGTTGGTGTCAAGCCATAGAAGCGCACGCTGCCGTCGACTGATCCCAATACCGCATCCATACGTTGATTGCCAAACATGCGGCGGAAGTTGACGACATAATCATCCAGTTCCAGCTCATCATCCAGCGTGACTTCCAGCACCACATTCAAAGCCTGATAAAACAAACCGCGATCGACGGTATTGTCGTTGTATTGCAAGAAGGTTTCGACTTGCTCTTTCGCTTCTTCAAAGTCCTGCAAGGCGAGGTTGATCAGCAACTTCAATTCAACCACCGTGAGCTGGCCCCAGATTGTATTCTCGTCAAACTCTATGCCTATCAGGGTGGCGATGTCGCTGTACTCGTCCAGTTCATTATTCGCCAGACGCTCCAGCAAGTCTTCCAGTTGTTCATCATCTAGCGTATGCAGATTCAGGATATCTTCGCGGAACAACAGGGCCTTGTTGGTGTTATCCCAGATCAAGTCTTCTACCGGATAAACTTCAGAATAACCCGGCACCAGGATACGGCAGGCAGTAGCACCCAGGTGATCATACACCGCCATGTAAACTTCTTTACCCATCTCTTTGAGTATGCCGAACAGGGTCGCTGCTTCATCCGCATTCGAATTTTCGCCCTGACCTGAGAAATCCCATTCAACAAATTCGTAATCAGCCTTGGCACTGAAAAAGCGCCACGACACCACACCGCTGGAATCGATGAAGTGCTCAACAAAATTATTTGGCTCAGTCACCGCGTTGCTGACAAAGGTAGGCTGAGGCAAATCATTGAGACCTTCAAAACTGCGTCCTTGCAACAATTCTGTCAGGCTGCGTTCCAGCGCCACTTCCAGGCTGGGGTGCGCGCCAAAGGACGCAAACACGCCACCTGTGCGCGGGTTCATCAGGGTCACACACATGACAGGATATTGACCACCCAGCGATGCATCCTTCACCAGCACCGGGAAGCCCTGTTCTTCCAGACCCTGTATGCCAGCAAGGATGCCAGGGTATTTCGCTAGCACTTCTTGTGGCACATCCGGCAGGGCAATTTCACCTTCCAGAATTTCGCGTTTGACGGCACGTTCAAAAATCTCGGACAGACATTGCACCTGCGCTTCGACCAGGGTATTACCGGCACTCATACCATTGCTGGCGAACAGGTTCTCTATCAGATTGGATGGGAAATAAACGACCTCGCCATCTGACTGACGCACATAAGGCAGCGAGCAAATGCCGCGCTCTGCATTGCCGGAATTGGTATCGACCAGATGCGAGCCACGCAGCTCACCCTCAGGATCATAAATCTCCCGACTATATTCATCCAGTATCTCTTTAGGCAGCGCATCCCTCTTGCCAGGCTTGAACCAGCGTTCCTCCGGGTAATGCACAAAGGCCGCATTGGCGATGTCTTCACCCCAGAACGAACCCGCATAAAAATGGTTGCAACTCAGGCGCTCGATGTACTCACCCAGGGCTGATGCCAGCGCGCTCTCCTTGGTCGCACCCTTGCCATTGGTAAAGCACATGGGCGAATGCGCATCGCGTATATGCAGCGACCACACATTAGGAATAATATTGCGCCAAGAAGCAATCTCTATCTTGATACCCAGCCCCGCCAGCAAGCCAGACATATTGGCAATGGTCTGCTCCAGTGGCAAATCCTTGCCCAGGATGTAAGTTGCTGCATCCGCGTTCGGGTTCAAGGTCAGCAAGGCCTGCGCATCCGCATCCAGGTTCTCGACCTCTTCAATCACAAACTCCGGCCCCGCCTGCACCACTTTTTTGACCGTGCAACGGTCTATGGAACGCAAAATACCTTCACGGTCTTTGGCAGAAATATCCGCAGGCAACTCCACCTGTATCTTGAAAATCTGCGCGTAACGGTTTTCAGGATCAACAATATTATTCTGCGACAGCCGGATATTTTCAGTAGGGATATTGCGGGTATTGCAATACAGCTTCACAAAATAAGCCGCACACAAGGCCGACGAAGCCAAAAAGTAATCAAAAGGACCAGGCGCAGAACCATCCCCCTTATAACGGATAGGCTGATCAGCCACCACCGTAAAATCATCGAACTTGGCTTCAAGACGAAGCTTATCGAGAAAGTTAACCTTAATTTCCATGGGGGAGTTACAAAATAATGTTCAAAATCATGTAGGCGGTATTATCCGTCTTTTCTGGGGTGGGGAGGGAGGCTTGTTGGGAAACTTGCTGATTTGAACAGATATCTGACCCGCTTTGCTAGAGGATTTACACAGTTCCTGACGCGAGTTCAGCATGCCATAAACTTATCTAAATTGCAATTAATTAAACCCCTTAAAAAATCATCAAGATCTAACTGCTTAGGATTTGTAGCGTCGTGGCCAAGTGACTGCCTTCTTCAACGAGTGGGAAATCGAACAAACAGGCTGAGTCAGCTCTGCCAAACGGAAGACTGCTGGACTGTATAGTTCACCCTGTATGTTGTGTTCAGTTAACATTAAAAGAGAGCGAGGACACCTTGCGAATCACTCGCTCCCCCCTCTTTTCGCTCATGCTGCCATGTCGTCAACATCAAGGACTTTGTTCAAGGCGCTGAACCAAGTACGCGTATGCACAATGCGCTCCTTGTGAGACTTCGAATCAAGGATTTGCGCTTTAGTCATCTGCGACACAATTTCCCAAGACTCCATTGAAAGCACGTATGTAGCATTGTTGACTTGCGGACATTCAAGAACGCACAGCGCCTGCTTCACAAAACCGAATACCGTGTAACCGCCAAATCCACCCACACCAATTGCAACGAAATCGGGCTTCTTTTCTCCGACAGCGGACAATCGAGCACGCAACACATTTTGATTACCTGCAGGAGCACGCTCGACCATTTTTTCAAGCACTGGTTTAGCTGATTCCCAAGGATTATTTCCGGGAGGCAAAAGTTGCCAGTGGAGACGCTTAACCGGAGCACTTACCCAATTGCTGAGATCCTTGCTCAGAACCTCAAAACCTCCAAATACTTCACGCAGCATGTTGGCAGTATTGGTGGCAGTTGTGACTTGGCTAATATCGTTAACGAATGGGCCAGCTACGATAAATGGTTGACCATCATCACGAACCTTAATTTCCACATCAACACTATATGGTGCTATATGAGTGCGCGGGTAACGTCTATAAGGAACATCAACTATCTTTGAACGCTCTTCGCTATCATATCGACCAACGAACTGAGTCCAATGCCACTCTATTTGCCGGTGCGCCACCTCCATTGGTTGGTCACGGTGAACAATGTCAAAGCCCTCAGCGTTCCGGCGACAGGCTGGACCTTTCGTTGCTGGAAGTAGCAATCGTAGACCTGGTAATAGTGGGGCTTCGAACTCCATTTCCTTAAAGATATCCCCAAGCCCAGCGTCGAGGGGCAAACCAAGCATGTAAATCTCTGATGGCTTTAGATGATTGAGGTATTTGGTGATATTGCGTGTTTTTCTGCTAATCTTCATAGTACTGATCCTTTATTTTTAAGTGAGGACCAGTAAAATTACCCGTCCTTACCTATAAGTACTCTCCAAGATAGCGCTGTGGACGCTTGTCTAGAGAAAAATTTTTACTGCAGGAGCATCCACCATGAGTTGCTAGAGAGTATTAGGAAGGGAGTCCCCATTTTATGTCTGCTATTCAAGAATCCGAAGACCACTTGACTAGGTCTGAAGTAGAAACTGTCCTTAGCGATTTTCAAGCAGCTGATTGGCAGCGAGCCAAGAGCATTGCGGTCGTCTTCTGCCTCAATTTGACTGACTGGTCTGCTGATGATCTATTGCAGGAGGCAATGTTCAAGCTACTTAGCGGTGCTCGAATCTGGCCACGCGACATTCATCCATTGGTTGTACTCAAGACTGTAATGCACAGCATTACCAGCAACATACATAAACGCAACGAGTTGAGCCCAATTGATGTAAATGTGGTTGTAGATCAAGCTGAATTAGATTTGGACGATAAGTTACCCATTGTCCAGGGTATGACGACACTGACACCGGAAGTAGAGACCTCAGACAAACAGCAAATAGCTGCCCTCTATGCGGCTCTAGGAGGTGATGAGGATTTGGAACTGTTAGTTGTTGAATGGGCAGATGGCATTCGTGGTGCGGAAGCGCGCGAGGAATTAGGATGGGATGATAAGAAGTATGATGCGGTTCGACAACGGTTGCTTCGCAGACTCGCCGTACTTGACCCTGACAGGAGTAAAAAATGATAGCCAATCCAACAAATGATTTCGAAAATTTCATCGATACCTTAGTCGATGAATTGATTTCGATGCCAGACAACCAAGTATTGGAAGGCATTGAACCTAATCGCATACAGGCAGACGGGTTACGCCTTCTCGAAGCCGCAAAGGCACAGGCAGGACGTGCTCGCCTTGCCGCCGCTAAAGCAGGAGTTTCAGCCTTGAGTTCAGTTCCTGTTGTCGCATCTACGACGGTAACACCAGAGCAGGCGCGTCAATTCATTGTTCAGGCGACGAATGATGGCAAGTACACATTGGCTGCCCGGAGTCTCGGAGAAATGTCTGACGATGAAGCAATCAAACTATACAATCAATTAAAGTCGCTTGAAATAGATTCAAACGGAGAAAAAATATGATCTCTGTTGGCGCCCGTGCCGAAGCATTAGTAATAGATCTCGGTATCACATCGCCAAAAGATATAGACGTAGAAGCTATTGCCTTCGATTCGAATGTAAAAGTGGTCTATGAAGCAATGACTGGCTGTGAAGCGATGCTCGTTGGTTATTGTGATCGTGCAATCGCGACTATCAATCCATCAGGAGTCAGAGGGCGCGAACGTTTTTCAGTTGCGCATGAACTAGGTCATTGGCATCTTCACAGAGGCCGCTCCTTTCAGTGCCGGGTTGATGATCCTAGCGCGAATCTTTCATCTAACCGCGCGCATGAGAAGGAAGCTGACACATTCGCTGCACACTTGTTATTACCAACTTTCATCTTTAAGCCTGAGATTGCACAGTTCAAACATCCTACCTTTCAACAACTTACTCAAGTAGCTGGTGCATTTGAGACAAGCATTATGGCAACAGCATTGCGACTAGTGGGCATCAACATTGTTCCTGTCATCGTTGCCTGTTACAACAAAGATGGCAAGCGTTGGAGTTTGCCGTCAGCGGACATCCCAAATCGCTGGTTTCTAAAAGAAAAATTAGATGAAGACACTTTTACATATGATCTTCTTAATAGTGGAAAGCAATGCTCCGGTCTCAGCAAGCAACCTGCCGAAGCTTGGTTTGAAAACAGTGATGCAGAAAAATATGAAGTGCGTGAGCAATGCATAAGTAGTCTGGGCGATACAGCACTAGTACTTCTTTACCTTGAGCCAGACATGCTTGAAGCAGGATTTGATCCGGACGTTGCAACTCGACGTTATAACGAGCACGGCTCTTATATTCCCAAGCACGCAACTCTGAGAAGGTAACCATGTCGCTCTGTCGACCAGATGATTGCATCACATAAAGTTGGTCAGGTCTACATCGCGAAACGCTTCTCATGCATAAAAAGCCGCTAGCGAAGTACATAACGCCACTCCAACCTCAAGACTCCGGATCAAACCCAAACACCCGAAGCTCCTGCTCACAGCGACAGGCCTTGGCAATACGTGTAGCCCAGGCGATGGCGTCTTCTCTTGTAGGAAGCTCAAGTACAGTGAAGCCGCCATTGAGTGGAGGTGCCCAGGGGTAGCCGCCTTCGGCGACTGCGCCATTGGCTGATACCAGAACTGGCGGCACTGTTTCATCAATGCCGCCGGCGTAAACGTAGACGCCTGCTTCCTTGGTCTCCTGTATCACGGCGTGGGCGTCTCGCCCTACTGTCTCCATCTCACTGCTGGGTACTTTCATTGCAGCACTAGGGAATGAAATGAGATACTTTGCCATGATCTGCTTTCTCCAAAAATTGGGGGCTTGGTGATCATGGCAATGTAACTCAATGTCCTGCCCTATTCAACCGTCACGCTTTTTGCCAGGTTACGTGGTTTGTCAACGTCCGTCCCTCTTGCCAGTGCAGTGTGGTAGGCCAGCAATTGCAGTGGCACCACGTGCAGTATCGGTGACAGCTGGCCGTAGTGTTCTGGCAGGCGTATCACGTGTACGCCTTCGCTGGAGGTGATGCGGGAATCGGCGTCGGCGAAGACGTAGAGTTCACCGCCGCGGGCGCGGACTTCCTGCATGTTGGACTTGAGTTTTTCTATCAGGGTGTCGTTGGGGGCGACGGTGACGACGGGCATTTCCTTGGTGACCAAGGCCAGGGGGCCGTGTTTGAGTTCACCTGCGGGGTAGGCTTCGGCGTGGATGTAGGAAATCTCTTTGAGTTTTAATGCGCCTTCGAGGGCGATGGGGTAATGCAGGCCGCGGCCCAGGAACAGGGCGTTTTCCTTGCGGGCGAATTCTTCTGCCCAGGAAATGATTTGCGGTTCCAGTGCCAGCACGGCGCTGATGGCGACGGGCAGGTGGCGCAGGGCGCGTATGTGTTCTGCCTCGTCAGCTTCGCTGAGGCGGCCCTTGCTTTGTGCGAGGGACAGTGCCAGCAGGAAGAGTGCTGCCAGTTGTGTCGTAAAAGCCTTGGTGGAGGCGACGCCCACTTCTACACCGGCATGGGTGATGTATGACAAGGCGCATTCACGCACCATGGCGCTGGTGGCGACATTGCAGACTGTGAGGGTGTGTAGCATGCCGAGGCTGCGTGCATGTTTTAATGCGGCCAGGGTGTCTGCTGCCTCGCCGCTTTGCGAGATGGTGACGACGAGAGCATTGGGGTTGGGCACGCTTTCGCGGTAGCGGTATTCGCTGGCGATTTCTACATTGACGGGGATTTTGGCGATTGATTCTATCCAGTATTTGGCAGTCAGGCCTGCGTAATAGCTGGTGCCACAGGCGAGTATCAGGACAGAGTCTATCTGCTTGAAGACTTTGTAGGCACCGTCGCCAAACAGTTCGGGCATGATGCTGATGACGCCTTCGAGCGTGTCGGCAATCGCACGGGGTTGCTCGAAGATTTCTTTTTGCATGTAGTGGCGGTAAGGGCCTAGCTCGGCTGCGCCGCTGTGGGCGTGTACGGTCTTCACTTCGCGTTGGACTGATTTGCCTTCGCTGTCGACTATCCATACTTTTTGCAATTGCAGGTCAACGACATCACCTTCTTCGAGATAGATGATCTGGTCTGTGGTGCCTGCGATTGCCATGGCATCAGATGCGAGGAAGTTTTCTCCCTGGCCTACGCCGACGATCAATGGGGAACCCTGGCGTGCACCGACGACGCGGTGTGGTTCGTCGCGGCAAAATACGGCAATGGCAAATGCACCAGTCAAACGCTTGATGGCGATTTGCACGGTCTCGAACAGGTCACCGCGGTAGAGGTGGTCTATCAGGTGGGCGATGACTTCGGTGTCGGTCTGGCTTTCAAACACATAGCCAGCTTGCGTGAGTTCTGCGCGCAGTTCTTCGTGGTTTTCTATGATGCCGTTGTGCACGAGGGCGATGCGCTCGCGCGAGAAATGCGGGTGGGCATTGGATGAAGACGGTGCGCCATGGGTAGCCCAGCGGGTGTGGGCGATGCCAGTGAAACCAGCAAGGCCGGACTGGTCTATCTGTGCCTGCAGGTCGGCTACGCGGGAGGTGCTGCGTGAGCGCTGCAGATGGCCATCTACATGCAGGGCAACGCCGCATGAGTCATAGCCACGGTATTCAAGCCGCTTTAAGCCTTCCAGCAAGACGGGGGTGATATTGCGTTGAGCAACTGCGCCGACGATACCGCACATAATGACCTCTGATAAAGAATGAATATGTGTTCATGCTAAAGCAGATGGCTTGATATTTTTTTTCAAAATTTATTTATTATTGAAATTTATAGAACATCGATTTTCTATTTGAACTATTATTTCAATATATAAGAAAATTTGGAATTATCAATCGCATGCTAACTATCAATGAGATGGACGAACTGGATAAACGCATTTTGCAGCAATTGCAAAAAGATGCCTCGCTGACCAATCATGAGCTGGCCTTGCGGGTGCATGCGTCTGCACCGACCTGCCTGCGCCGCGTCAAGCGGCTGACGGATGAGGGCATTATCAGCCGCCAGGTGGCTTTGCTGGATGCCAGCAAGCTGGGGGCGGGCCTGACGGCAAATGTGGAAATCACGCTCGATCATCAGGCCACGGAGAAACTGGTGGAATTTGAGCAACTGGTGGCGCAGGAAGGGGCGGTGCAGCAATGTTACCGCGTGTCGCAGGGGCCGGATTTTGTGCTGGTGATACAGGTGGCAGACATGGCGGCTTATCATGCGCTGGCGCACAGGCTGTTTGCGACGCATGCGAACGTGCGTAATGTACGTAGTTTTTTTTCTATACTACGCAGTAAGTTCGAGACAGCAATTGCACTATAGTTCCTTGACAAGCCCGCTCAGCGTGGACGTATGCCTTCCTTGAGTACATGTGCTGGATAATACCGCTGAAAGCTTTTCCAGACCACGCCGGATTTGGCGACTTGTTCCAGCATGTCCTTGAGTGCTGCAGAGTCTTCCATATTCAGTGATTTTTTGGAAATATAGGCACCACTATCGCCCCAGGGCAATTCAGGGATAGGCTCGAAACGCAGCTTGTCGAGCATATCCTGCACGCGCCCGTCTTCCATGATGGCACCAGCCAGGATGGAGGGTGCCATGATGGTGACATCAGAGATACCGGCCTTGAGCAAACGGGCGACAGATACAGGGTCGACATCCAGATACAAGCGCCCCTGTCTGGTGAGTTCTTTGATGAGATCTTGATATGCCGTGCCATAGTCGTAGCCGCGCACCAGTGCAACTTTTAAATCTTTCTTGTCGAGCAAATCTTGCAGGGAAGTGATAGTGGGACGATTGCTTTCTATCGAAATCAAGGTGGCCCGGTTATAAATCATGGGAACGAAAATGCCGAGCTCATCTCGCCTGGGTGTACGACTGGCGGGTATCAGCAAATCTGCCCGACCGGTTTCAAACATGAGTTCCATCCTGGCCCTGGGTACGGCGGACAAGGCAAATTTACAGTTGTCTTTTTCCATCAGACTACGCAATATGTCAGGATAGATGCCATCGATTTGCTCGCCGTTGACGATGACACTGCGCCCTGTCGGGGCGACTGGCACATTGATGACACGTGAACAGCCTGCAAAGGTCTGCGCTGAAAAAGCTGCCAGACCAGCAAACAATATTATTCTTAATACTGCTGTATGCGTCTGAAATTTCATTAATATTTGCTCAATTAAATCATCACTTTAAAAGCAGTCATTGCAAACACGGGCTGCCTGACTAACGCGGGCGATTTCCTTCTTTCAGCACTTCGGGTTTGTAGTAACGTGAAAAGCCTTTCCAGACCATGCCTGAACGGATTGCCTTTTCCATCATTTCTTGCAGGGCATTACGGTCTTCCTGGCTCAGGCTTTTCTTTGACAGGTAGATGCCGCTGTCGCTCCAGGGTAATTCAGGCAGGGGGTCGAACCTGAGTTTGTCGGCCATGTCTTCTACCCTGGCATCTCCTTGTACTGCGCCGGCAAAGATATATGGTGCCATGATGGTATAGTCGGCAATGCTGGCTTTTAATATCCTGGCGGCTGAAACAGTATCCGCCTCGACGATCAATCTGCCCTGCTTCTGCAGTTCTGTGATGATGGATTGATAGGCCTCGCCATAATCAAAGCCGCGCACGACGACCACTTTCAGCGTTTTTTGCTCCAGCAATTCTTGCTGGCTGCGTATGACGGGGCGCGCAGATTGCAGGGAAATCAGGGTGGCACGGGTATGAATCAGGGGAATGAAGTAGCCATGCTCATCCCGTTTGGCGGTGCGTATGGCAGGAAACAGGACATCAGCCTGGCCGTTCTCAAACATCACTTCCAGGCGCGCACGCGGCACAGCTGAAAATTGAAACTGGCAAGTTTCTTTGGAAGACAGGCTGCGAAAAATATCGGGATAAATGCCCGTGACACTATCGCCATTGACGATGACGCTAAAGCCCAGCGATGTGACAGGTGCATTGATCACCCGTGAACAGGCTGCCTGAGTATGCGAAGAAAAAAGACTCAGGGGCAAAACCAGCATGGCAGGCACAAACCTGCACTTTGTCAGCAGACTCATCAAGATCACCTTGAGAATGAAGCTCTACGATAGACTAGAAAGCGGCTTTACCACAAGCAAGATTGCGCTCAAGAAAGTCACTCTTTGTCACATAAAGCGGATAGCTTGCTTTCCGACAGGATTTCTATCTTGCCATAAGCCAGGCGTATCAAACCATCTTGCTTGAAAAATCTTAATTCTTTCGACAAGGTCTGGCGCGTCATACCCAGCATCATGGCCAGCGCTTCCTGGGTAACTGGCACCACGGCATGGCCATCTTGTTGGCGATTCGCCACTTCAGCCAGCAACAACAGGCGGCGTGCCACTCTGGCACGTACCGAACGCAGTCCTGCGTCTTCGACTATGCCGTAGAGCAGGCGTATGCGTTTTGCCAGCATGCGGGTAATTGCATTGGCAAAGGAATTGCGCTGCATAAGACTGCGAAAAACTTGCGGGGCCAGCACCAGCAACTCTACCTCAGTCAGGGCTGTTGCGTCGTGGGTACGTGGCAGGTCATCGATGAGAGAAATTTCACCAAACCAGGTGGCTGCCTCCAGGAAAATGAGTATGGCTTCGCGCCCCTCTGCACTGAGTGTAGACATCTTGAGGCTACCGCTGAGCAAGGCATAGAAACCGCTGGGTTGATCGCCCTGGCGGAATAACATTTCACCTCGACGCAAGCGCAAATGTTCACATGAGGCTAACATGAACTTACGGTCAGCCATTGGCAAGCTGGCGAACCAGGGGTCGGCCAGCAGGTTGTTCATTACATTTGCTTGTGATGCCATAAAGGAAACGTGTCCAGCAAAAACGAATGAAGCAAATTGTAAAGGATTTGACAGTTCAGGTTTAAAACTGCGTTTAAGGTATGTCAGTGTATTAACTTCAGGGAGTATACAAATGCAACACCGCGCCCATTTTGTCCGTATGGAGGACAGTACCCAGGAAGACTGGCAGTTGATCGGCGGTGAGTTCCGCCGTTTTGCCCAGGGCTTGCCCGACAGGGTGATGCAACATCTGCGTTTACTGGAAGGGGACTATGGCGGTTTCCCAATAGACCGCTTTACCCATTCGCTGCAAACCGCCACGCGCGCCTTGCGGGATGGTCGGGATGATGAATATGTCTGTTGCGCGCTATTGCACGACATTGGCGATACCCTGGGATCTTTCAACCATCCCGATATCGCCGCCGCCATCCTGAAACCTTTTGTCAGCGAAGAAAACCTGTGGATGGTGCAACACCATGGGATCTTCCAGGGTTATTACTTTTTCCATCACATAGGCATGGATAGGGACATGCGCGAGCAATTCCGCGCTCACCCGCATTTTGAACGCACGGCAGAATTTTGTGCCTTGTACGACAACCCTTCTTTTGATGCGCATGCAGAAACTTTCCCGCTGGTGGAATTTGAACCCATGCTGACAAAGCTGTTCAGCCAGCCACGCAATACCATCTATAAGGCAGCCATCAGCTCCATTAACGATAAATAATAATCAATAGGGCTTACACAAAATTGTCCCAACAAGGCTATCGCTGTGGGAAACCGCTCTTGCAGGAGCGGTTCGTTAGCTTGGCAGACAACATGTTGTCTGAAATCCCAACTACACCGTAGCGACGAAGACAGTACTTTAGTACCAGGGCTTGCTAAATGCGGGAGCTGCAACGCTTTGAGGCGGTTTTGTGTAAGCCCAAGTCACAAAAAAACAACAACGGAGACAATATGCATATACCCTCAGTCAAGGATCAGGTCAGCGCAGAAGAATGGCAATTACGTATTGATCTGGCCGCCTGTTATCGCCTCGTCGCCGCTTATGGCTGGAGTGATCTGGTGTTCACTCATATCAGCGCACGTATCCCTGGACCTGAACATCACTTCCTGATCAATCCGTATGGTCTAATGTTTGATGAAATCACGGCATCCTCTCTGGTGAAGGTGGACCAGCAATGCAATAAGGTGATTGATTCCCCCTTCCCGGTGAACCCGGCTGGCTTTGTCATTCACAGTGCAGTGCATGCTGCACGCGAGGATGTGCAATGTGTTTTGCATACGCATACACGTGCCGGGGTGGCTGTCAGCGCACAAAAATGTGGTGTACTGCCGCTGTCTCAGCAATCGACATTTGTGCTGGCGTCGCTGGCTTATCATGATTATGAAGGCGTTGCCTTCAGGGAAGATGAAAAGCCACGCTTGCAAGCTGACATGGGACAGGCTAACTTCCTGATGTTACGCAATCATGGTTTATTGACAGCGGGTAAGTCGATCGCGGATGCCTTCCTGTCCATGTACACCTTTGAAGCGACTTGCCAGATACAACTGGCTGCGCAGGCTGGTGGTGAACTGGTACATGTGAATCCCCTCATCGTCAAAGGTGTGTCAGAAGCCATGCGCGTACAGACTGGTGGTCTGGGTGGTGCCTTTGTCTGGCCTTCCCTGATACGCAAACTCGATCGCATGGATGAAAGCTATAAACTATGAAGGCAAAGCATAAGGTTGTTGTCATTACCGGCAGTTCAGATGGAATAGGAGCAGAAATTGCGCGTCAACTGGCCAAAAAATACGGCTCCAGCCTGGCACTGGTACTGGCGGCACGCAATGAAGACGCGCTCAAGCAAGTCGCTGCCGAATGCAAGACCTTTGGTGCAGTCTCACTGGTCGTGAAAACCGATGTGGGCATGGAAGCCAATTGCCGTCATTTGATCGAAGCAGCCGTAGAACAATTTGGCAGCATTGATGTACTCATCAATAACGCCGGCAAATCTGCCCAGGCGCTGCTGGAAGAAGTGGATAACCTGGGCTGGTATCAAGAGCTGATGCGTATTAATTTCTGGGGCAGTGTATGGTGCACCCATGCTGCCCTGCCCCACTTGAAAAAATCCCGTGGCAGCATCGTCGCCGTTTCTTCACTGGCTGGCCTGATCGGGGTGCCTGGCCGTACTGCTTATAGCGCCAGCAAGTTTGCCATGGGCGGCTTTTTTGAATGTCTGCGTTCTGAAGTGAAAGAGGCTGGCATCAAGGTCACGCTGGCCTATCCCGGCGTGGTCGCTACCAGAATACGTTACCACGGTTATAACGCCGCTGGTGAAGCCGCTGGCAAGAGCGGCTTGAAAGAAGACGATGCCATGTCGGTGGAAGAATGCGCCTCCCTGATCATACGCGGCTATGAACGTGGCGACCGCGAAGTGGTCATGAGTTTCAAGGGCAAACTGGGACGCTGGCTGAAATTGATCGCCCCTGGCCTGGTCGAGAAGATGGCGATGGCGGCCTTGAAGAAGGAAGTCAGGCCGCACTGAAGCAGCTGCATCAAAACAAAAAAGCCCTGAACTGTCTGGCAGTTCAGGGCTTTTTTGTTTCTTACAGCATCAGACCATCAGAAGCGATGTTGGATACCAACAGTTGCTGAAGTCTGGTTCGACGCAAAACCTGCATCATCACGCGATACGCCAGTCAGCTTGTTATTCTGGCCTTGGCATAGCCTGTGGCGATATAGATATCTGTACGCTTCGACATCGCATATTTGGCGCGCAATACCAGCATGCCTGGATCAGCATCTGCACCTGAGGCGACATTCTTGATGTCTTGATAGTAGTAAACGCCAGTCAAAGTCCAATCTGGAGCTACGGCATAATTCGCCCCCAGCCACAATGTGTCACTACGCTGGTCTGCAGCACCGGTGGCAAGGGTTTTCTTGAAATTGCGATAGCCGGCAAATACTTTGGCAGGGCCAAAATCATAAGAGCCACCCAGATGCAATACTTTGGCCTGGTCGTAAGAACCATTGGCTATCGGTGCACTATTGTTTTGCTCGTAAGTGATGACTGCTGCCCATGGGCCATCGAAGGCACTCGCGGCCACAATGTACTTGGCATTGCCTGAAGTATTGCCTGCAACCTCACCAAAACCATAGGTCGCACCCAGCTTGTAACCCTTGCCATCATATTGGTATTTCAAGAGATTGGAGACACCAGTCAGCATGCCGTCTTTACGGCTACCTGTAGCACCGGCAGAGGTAGCCCAGGAATATTGCGGTGCATAACCCATGGGGTCAAATGGCAAGATGAAATCATAGGTAGTGCTGTAAGAACGCCCAGCGATGATACGGCCAAAATCCCCTTGCAAGCCCACATTGGCCTGACGGCCAAACATATCGCCATCAGAAGCTCCCGTGTCGAGCAAGACGCCGCCTTCAAGTTGCATGATGGCTTTCAAGCCGCCACCGAGATCTTCACTGCCGCGCAAACCAAAACGCGAAGTATTCATACCACCGCTATTGAGCTTGAACTGGCTACCCTTGGCGGCATCGGCATTATTGTTGTAGGTGATGTTGGCATCAATCAGGCCATAAACTGTGACACTGGTTTGCGCGTGCGCTGCTGTTGCCATACATGCCAGCGTGGCCGCGCCGAGTAACTTCTTCATCGGTGTTCTCCTATAGAAATTTTTGTTTTGCAGACAACATGCGTGTCATGTGGTCGCTTCACATGCTAAGGAGTTCAAGCTTTCAGTTGCCTTTCTAAGCCCGTTTTGCGGGCCGAACCATCATCCTGGTGTTGTGAAATTGCCTCTCTGCTGCAAGACCAGGAATGACATATCTGAGCAGTCTATTTTTTCCTTTCACGCCAATTTCTTTGCGCTTTACACCAGATTCCTGCTGCTGATCTCATACGGGTAGTGGCTTGCGTAGCCAGGTCTTAATCTGTCATTGCTGTCCCCAACAACACACCGATTACTTTCAAAATGGAGTCCATCATGAAAAACTTTATTACAACTACCACCATCAAAAACATGTTGCTGGCCGCAGGTATCGCTACCCTGTCTGCCAGCAATGCCATGGCCTTTTCTGAAACTGAATTCAAGACTGCCGTCAAACAGTTGGTGAACACGCCTAACATCACTCAGGAACAATATGCCACCAATACAGTCAGCGCCTGGTTGAATCAGGATTACATCAATTCACTGGCACAGGCACAAATAGATGCCAGCAAAATCGCCAACCAGCAAGCGGCCAGCACCTTCAACAATCTGCTGAAACAGGAACCAGGTAACCCCTTGCTGATGTCCTATGCCGGTGCGGCCACTGCCAAGTCTTCACTGGACAAATTCGCCAAAGGTGAAAAAAACACGGCACTGGAAGATGGCACTGCGATGGTGGAACAGGCTTTGCAACTGGCGAGCAATAGTGAAGCCATGCATGGCAGCATACCGGTCGCTTTGGAGGTGCGCTTCGTGGCGGCCAGCACTTATCTGGCGGTGCCAAAATTCATGAACCGTCATGAGAAGGGTGAGCAATTGCTGAAAGATGTTATCGATGCCCAACAATTTGCGCAGACCGATGTAGGTTTCCGCGGTGCGGTGTGGCTGCGTGCTGCAACTTTGGCAGCAGAGAAAAATCGTGCCGATGAAGCGAAAAAATATCTGAATGAAATATTGAAAAACAACGCGCCGCAAGCACAAAAAGCTGCGCAGTTATTGCAAACATTATCCTGATTTTTTGATGTACTTTGTAAATGCGGCCAGCTAATGACTGGCCGCTACAGCACTATTTTCTACTTCTTGATTTTGACTGGACGCTGCCAGCCATCGATCGTGATTTGCTTGGCACGTGATACGGTCAGCTTGCCTTCAGGTGCATCCTTGGTCAGTGTGGTGCCCGCGCCCAGCGTCGCACCTTTACCCACTCTGACTGGTGCTACCAGTTGTGTATCGCTGCCGATGAAAGCGTCGTCCTCGATGATGGTGCGGGATTTATTCACGCCATCATAATTACAGGTAATCGTACCTGCACCAATGTTGACGCGGCTGCCGATAGTGGCGTCACCGATGTAAGCCAGGTGATTGGCCTTGCTGTGCGCGGCGATCTGGCTGTTTTTGACTTCGACAAAATTACCAATGTGCACGTCTTCTGCCAACTCTGTACCCGGGCGCAGGCGGGCGTATGGGCCTATTTGTGATTTGGCACCAACGACGGCATCTTCTATATGGCAGAAGGCCTTGATCGTGCTGCCAGCCGCAATACGGGTATCCTTGATGACGCAGTTCGGGCCTATCGTGACACCATCTTCCAGATGGACGTCGCCAAGAAAAACACAACCTACATCAATGATGACATCGCGCCCGCATTGCAAGTTGCCACGCACATCAATGCGTGATGGGTCATACAGGCCCACGCCTTGTTCGAGTAATTGGTAGGCGATATTTTTTTGATAAATGCATTCCAGCTCGGCCAGTTGCACCTTGCTGTTGACACCCAGGGTTTCCCAGACGGCGTCTGGTTGAGCGGAAACGACTTCCACACCATCTGCCACTGCCTGGGCCACGATGTCAGTCAGATAGTATTCGCCCTGGGCATTCTTGTTGGATAAATTGCCCAGCCATTTTTGCAGATGTGCAGTCGGTATAGCCATGATGCCGGTATTGGTTTCCGTGATCTGGCGCTCAGTCTCATTGGCATCTTTTTGTTCAACGATGCGTTGGATAACACCGTCCTCTCTGACGATGCGGCCCAGACCAGTAGGATCAGCCATGTCCACGGTCAATATGCCCAGCTTGTCCTTGCCAGCCACCGCTATCAGGCGCGCCAAACTGGCTGGTGTAGTCAATGGCACGTCACCGTATAAGACCAGAGTGGATTGAGTGACATCCAGCACAGGCAAAGCCTGGGCAACGGCGTGGCCAGTACCCAGTTGCGGTTCCTGCAGTGCAAAGCGCAAGTCTTCCGCAGCGACGGTAGTTGGCACTTGCTCGCCGCCATGGCCATAAATGACGCAAATATTACTGGCCTGAAGTTGGCGCGCAGTGGCGATCACATGATTCAGCAAGGGCTTGCCTGCCAGAGCATGCAAGACCTTGGGCAGGGAAGAGTGCATGCGTTTGCCCATGCCGGCAGCAAGAATAACAACGTTCATAGGGAATAAATGGAAGTGGATATCCCTGAAAGTTTATCACGCGCAGCTTTGCTTCACTGTGCAAAAGACTTGCCAAATTGTCTATTACGCCGTAATACAGAAACATAAATGTACAATTCCACCTCCTTTTTTTGCCCCACTCCATGTACAATTGAGAATAATTATCATTTAGAATGAGCAAGAATAAATTCATGCAATCCGGTACTGACAATTTATCGCAACAACAAAGCAGGGCTTTCTGGTTGCGCCATTTGCATCAATGGCATTGGATCAGTTCAGCACTCTGTCTGATTGCCATGATCCTGTTTGCTGCCACTGGCATCACCCTGAATCATTCTGCACAAATAGAAGCGCATCCAGTGGTGAGCAAGAAAGAGGGCAGGCTGCCGTTGGCCTTGTTGTCGCAATTGAATGCGCTGAAAAATACCGATGATGCCGCCATACCTGGTGAGGTCAATGACTGGCTGGCCCAGGATTTGGGTATCAAGCTCAATGGCCAGGCACCAGAATGGTCGCCGGAAGAAGTGTATGTAGGCATGCCCCGTCCAGGCGGTGATGCCTGGCTGCGTATCGCTTTGGACAATGGCGAGATTGAATATGAGCTGACCAGTCGTGGCTGGATCGCTTATTTCAATGACTTGCATAAAGGCCGCAATACTGGCACTGCCTGGAGCTGGTTTATTGACGTCTTTGCAGTTGCCTGTCTGATTTTTTGTGTGACTGGCCTGTTCCTGTTGAAGATGCATGCGAGCAAACGTCCGAGTACCTGGCCAGTGGTGGTGTTTGGTCTCGTCATGCCACTCATACTTGCCCTGATGTTTATCCACTAGTTCACTACATATTTAAACCGTTCACTCTTTGTTCATTAAAAGGTTGTTTATCCATGCGTAAATTGCTCCCGTTTGCCATCACCAGTTTGCTGGGTGTCCCGGCCATGAATGCTGTCGCTGCTGATTTGACCCTGAAGGTCGAAGTACCGCGCCTGAATGTGGCTGAATATCACAAACCCTATGTGGCGATCTGGCTGGAAAAGCCAGACCAGACATTTGCTGGCAACCTGGCCGTCTGGTATGACTTGAAGAAAAAGGACAATGAAGGCACAAAATGGTTGAAGGACATGCGTCAATGGTGGCGTCGTAGTGGTCGTGAATTGCAGATGCCGGTGGAAGGTGTCAGCGGTGCCACCCGCACTACAGGCGAGCAAACCTTGAGCTTTGCCGGTGACAAAGGTGTACTGGCCAAATTGCCAGCTGGTGAATATCAACTCATCGTTGAAGCCGCTCGTGAAGGCGGCGGCCGTGAAGTCGTTAAGGTGCCATTCCAGTGGCAAGCCAAAGGCGAGCAAAACCTCAAAGCCCAGGGTAGTCATGAGCTGGGAACTATTGCTGTGATCATCAAATAAACCTGGCTCAAGGATAATCATGAAAACTTTAAAAAAAATCGCCCTTTTCTCCGCTCTGGCTTGCGCAGCATACTCTGCCCAGGCTCACCGCGCCTTTCTGGTGCCGTCTTCGACAGTGGTAGCTGGCAATGCCCCGTGGGTGACGGTAGATGCAGCCGCTGCTACCGATGTCTTTGTTTTTGACCACAATGCACTCAAGCTGGACAATCTGTTTATCACCGCGCCCGATGGCTCTGCACTGAAACCAGAAAACACCAGTACCGGCAAATACCGCAGTACCTTTGATGTCAAACTCAGCCAGACTGGCAGCTACAGGATAGGTATTCTGAATGAAGGTCTGTTTGCCAGCTATAAAGAAGATGGCAAGGTCAAGCGCTGGCGCGGTACAGCAGAAGCATTTGCCAAGGAAGTGCCTGCCAATGCGCCAGAACTGCAAGTCACACAACGTAGCGGCCGCATAGAAACTTTTGTCACCAATGGCAAGCCCGGCGGCAAATCCATGGAAATCTCAGGCAGTGGCCTGGAGATGAGCGGTGCCACACATCCGAATGACCTGGTGGCCGGTGAAACGGCGCAGTTTCGTCTGACCCTGGATGGCAAACCAGCGGCTAAAGTCAGTGTTACCCTGATTGCTGGCGGCTTGCGCTATCGCCAAAAACTCGATGAAAAAACTTTCGAGACCGATAGCGAAGGCAAGTTCAGCGTGACCTGGGGAAATGCAGGCATGTACTGGCTGGAAGCCGAGCTCAAGGATGACAAGCAAGTCAAAGCTCCTGCCAAGTCCAGAGTTGCCACCTATGTAGCAACTCTGGAAGTCTTGCCGCAGTAATAGTTCGCAGTAATAGTTTTCAATACTGAGCAATATGCGTCGTGTTTTTATACCGCTGGATGTGGCGGAACCACAATTTCCACCTGCCCATGCCATCAGCCATACGCTGAGTGGTAAAAGTATGGGCACCAGTTGGACTGTACAGCTACTTTGTCTGCCAGTCCACGACGCACAAGAATTGCGGGCTGGCATAGAAGCAGAACTGGACCAGGTGGTCATGCAAATGAGTACCTGGGACACATCCTCACATTTATGCGAATTCAATCGCACACCGGCGCATAGCTGGCAATCTTTGCCAGCAGAATTTTTCAAGCTGGTCGATTACAGTTTGTACCTGTCACAACAGACAGGCGGGGCTTACGATATCACGGCTGGCAAACTGGTTGACCTATGGGGCTTTGGCCCTGCAGGCAAGCGCGAAAACAAGCCAACAGAAGCCGAAATCAGCAAGACCCTGCAAGCTGGCAACTGGAAGTCACTGGAGCTGGATCACATGGAGCAGCGCCTGCGCCAGACGGACAATGTCGCGCTTGATTTATCCTCGATTGCCAAGGGTTTTGCCGTGGACCAGGTCGCCCGTTACCTTGATACGCAAAAAATCACCAGTTATCTGATAGAGCTGGGTGGTGAGTTGCGCGGGTTGGGCATGAAAAAAGACCAGTCACCATGGTGGGTCAAAATAGAATGCCCGGTTGAAAATGATGAAAAACTGGACAAGGAGTATCTGGTTGCCCTGCACGGCTTGTCAATTGCGACTTCTGGTGATTACCGCCAGTTTTTTGAACAGGGTGGCCGCCGCTATGCGCACACCCTGGACCCGCGCACTGGTTATCCGGTAGACAATGACCTCGCCTCGGTGACGGTCTTGCACCCCGAATGTATGGTAGCCGATGCCTTGGCAACTGCATTGGCAGTGTTGGGTTGTCCTGCGGGCCTGGACTTTGCCAATCAACATCAGATCGCCGCTTTGTTCCTGCAAAGAACGGCATCCGGGTTCGAAGAAAAAATGAGCCAGACCCTCATGGCCATGTTGGATTAAGCATCATGCGCCTGCCTTCTTTAAGCTGGATGAACCGTATCTGCCTGACTTTAACACTCGTGTGCGTAGCCAGTTTTTTTCTTCCCTTACCTGCCCAAAGACAATTCAGCACTGCCTTGGTCGTCATCAGCTACCTGAGTTTTTGCCTGCAAACCCTGCGCAGACATCAGGATGAGATAGCCACCCAGCATCAAGGTTTTAGTTCTGAACTGGATCATGCCAATGCGCAAAGCATACTGGTAGCCTATGCCAGCCAGACAGGTTTTGCAGAGCAGATCGCAGTCAAAACAGCACAATATTTGCAAGATGCCGGGATGACCGTCGCCATCAACAGTATGGCCACCATCAAGCCAGAAACCCTGAGCAAGACCAGTCGCATATTATTTATTGTCAGTACCACCGGAGAGGGCGATGCGCCCGACAACGCAGCAGCTTTTACTCGCTTGCTGATGAGCCAGAAAATCGATTTATCACATTTGCATTTCGCCGTACTGGCCCTGGGTGACCGGCACTATCAGCAATTTTGCGCCTTTGCCCACAGGCTGGATCATTGGCTTAAACACCAACATGCACATAGCCTGTTTGACATGATAGAAGTTGACAATGGTGATGAAGGTGCACTGCGTCATTGGCAGCATTATCTGGGATTGCTGAGCGGCCATACCGAAATGGCAGACTGGAGCAAACCTGGTTACCAGGACTGGATCTTGACAGAAAGAGAATTGCTCAATCCCGGCAGTCTGGGCGGGCCAGTCTATCGCATCGCCTGTATTCCGCCCAAAAATGCAAGCGTCGCTGACTATGCATGGCAAGCTGGCGATATCGCTGAAATTGGGCCTGATTCTCCACCTGCGACAAATCCGGTAAATAATATGGTGGTGCGCCCGGCCCTGCCACATCGCGAATATTCCATTTCATCCTTACCTGCTGATGGCAAGCTGGAATTGCTGGTACGGCAGATGCACAGGCCCGATGGTAGCCTGGGCATAGGCTCGGGCTGGCTGACAGCCTACGCAGAAATTGGGCAGTCCATCAAACTGCGGATACGCGAAAACCGCAATTTTCACACCCCTGCGCACGACTGCCCGCTGATATTGATAGGTAATGGCACAGGGCTGGCAGGCTTGCGCGCGCATCTCAAAACGCGCGCGTCAAGTGGACATTTACGCAACTGGTTGTTTTTTGGCGAAAGAAATGCGGCTCATGATTTTTTCCACCGAGAAGAAATTCTGGCATGGCGAACCCACGGAGCAATCAGCAAATTGCATTTGTGTTTCTCGCGTGACCAGGCTGAACGCCGCTATGTGCAACATGCTCTGCAAGAACAAGGGGCTGACATACGGACATGGGTCGAACAAGGCGCAGCCATACTCATCTGTGGCAGCCTGCAGGGCATGGCAGAAGATGTACACCAGACCTTGAGTAATCTGCTGGGTCTGGATAAACTGGAAAGCATGGCAGAATTGGGTCTGTACCGACGTGATGTCTACTAGGTGCAGGATACCTACTCTCATCAAAAGATGATTGCCAGGAAATGAGTCGCCAGTACCGCAGTTCAATTTTGCAACACTTGTTGCATTTCCCTACTTGAAATTCATGTCTTTTTTCATAGACATTGTTGTACGATAGTGTTTGCCCGTTTCCTTAATATATTTACGAGGCTTATTTTTAACTTGGCAACCGCGAAGTCAGTGTTGCTGACAAATTAGTTACTATCTACAAGGCTCATCCACCATGGCAGACGTCACCACCATATTAAATACTGGCAACAGCAAAAATCGCGTTGATATTGTCTTTGTCGCTGAGGGTTATACGGCCGACGAACGTGCCAAATTCCTGGCCGATGCGCAAAAATTTCTCGATAATATGCTGGGCGATGCCAATGCCAAACTGAATGCGCCATTTTCACCGTATAAGAAACTGTTTAATGCCAATGCCGTTTTTGTCGCCTCTGCGCAATCAGGTACAGACCAGCCGAACAAGAGTATCAGCGTCAATACCTATTTCGATGCTACCCAGCACGGCAGTGACGGCCGTTTGCTATATGGCGATTTTTCCAAAGTAGGTACTGTCGTCAACAGTGCAGTCGCCAGTAATGCGCAAGAACTGGTGATCGTGCTGGTCAATACCTCGCTGTACGGTGGTGCTGGTGGCTCTATCGCCTGGGCCTCAGCCGGGAACATTTCCTCCGCTGAAGTGGTGCTGCATGAAATTGGCCACAGCTTTGCTAACTTGCAAGATGAATATGTGGATACCGCTATCTCCAGCAATTACCCGATTGCTGATCAGGGCTTTCAGAATAGCGCCCATGTCACCGATTCGCTGAGCCGCATACCCTGGTCAGCCTGGCTGGGTTACAAGGATGGCGACCTCGGCGTCGTCGGCACCTATGAAGGTGGTTATTACCGTAACACTGGCATCTGGAGGGCAACCCAGGATTCCAAGATGAATCATTTGGGCGTGGCATTCAGCGCACCTGAAAAAGAAGCCTTTGCCCTGAAATATTATGCGGCCATAGGAGATTATCTTAACCTGTATTCCAGCATCCCTGGCATATACCAGCCAGAGACACCTGACAGCAGCTTGCTGTCCTTTACCTGGAAAATCAATGGCAATACGGTTAATAGTAACGATAAAGTCTATTTTGACGCCTATGCTTCGGGTGCGTACAAATCCGGTGCCAGCCTGAGCCTGACGACGGTAGATAACACGGGTTACATACGCAAAAACCTGAGCGCCACACAGCAGGTCGAAAATACGACGCTGGACAAAACCATTATCACTGTCATTGATGCCAACAGCAGCCTGAATGCCAACAATAGTATTTACCAGTTTGATGCGAGGAATAATCTGATAGGTCTGAGCGCCCCTGAAACTGTACGCTATGACTATATCGACGGAGGGAGCGGTACGGATACCCTGGTGATCAATGCCAAGCTGGGCAAAGGAGGTGGCAGCTATTTCGTCAACGAAATCGGTAGCAATACCATGTTGCTGGGGAATCAGAATGCGGCTTACTGGGCTACCCATAATGTAGAAAAAATCCAGTTTTCTGACTATATCGTCAACACTACGGTGTATGACAATGCCCGCAGCATCAAGACGACAGAATTGCAGTCGCTGGAAGAGTTGTATGTTGCGTATTTCAATCGCGTACCGGATGCTGATGGGCTGGATTACTGGATTAATCAGTTCAAGGCAGGCATGACATTCAAACAGATCGGTGATGCGTTTTTTGTCGCTGCAGCGCAATTCCCGGCACAAACCGGTTACAGCGCCAGCCTCAGCAATACTGATTTCATCAATATCATTTACAAAAATGCCATGGGCAGGACCGATGGTGCAGATGCTGCGGGCATGAAATACTGGCTCAATGAACTGGAGACTGGCATACACAGCCGTGGCTCCATGGTCGGAGCCGTACTGGCAGGTGCACGTGCCTTCAAGAATGATGCAACCTGGGGTTGGGTCGTCAATTTACTCGACAATAAAATCAAGGTCGCCAATCAGTTTGCCGTCGAATGGGGCCTGAATTATCTGACACCAGAGGCTTCCATCACGAATGGTATTGCGATTGCTTCTGCCGTCACTGCGACAGATATCGCCGCTGCAATTGCATTGATAGGTATTGCAGACGGACAAATTCAGTTTGCCTGAGTCTAGGCCAACGTAATGAATTTAGTATGAAATGTATCTGAAATAAGCCAGCTTGAAGCTGGCTTATTTCAAGACCGCAGATACCACACCGACCAGTTCCCAGCCCAGTATCAAATGCTGGTCTGCATCCAGATGCACGCCATCATATTCGCTGGAAGTGACGACGCTGCCAGCATCAAAGAAGTGACAACCAGCAGCGGCAGCGACTTCTTTATAAGCATCTGCAAGGCCGATACATTTTCCTTCGCAGCCGGCAAATTTGGGCGCGATCGCCCCTCTGGGTATGCCAGGTAGTGGCGGTGCAACGATGAGTATGGGCGGGACCTGCATGCCCGGTTCTATCGGTGCCTGGCGTATGGTGTTGATAATCACGGCCAGCCCTTGGGACGATAACCATGCATCGTTCTGATGCATGGACTGGAAATCATTGATACCCAGCATGACTATCACCAGTGACAGCGGGGTCAGGGTTTCTATGCGTTGCGCCAGGCCCTGTGATCCATTGCGCCCAGGCTTGAAGGGGTCTTCCCAGACTGTGCGGCGGCCATTCAGGCAATCCTCGACCACTCGTACATGCTGATCGGCACTATTCAGGCCTATTTCCAGCACGCCTGGCCAGCGTTCTTCAAAGTTCAGACGTTTGCGTGTTGTCGGGATCAGGCCCCAGGACATGGAATCACCGTAGACCAGGATGTGCCGCATGCATTACTCCCTATCAGACTTTTTTCAGGTAACAGGCTTTCAACATGAAATTGCCTGCATCCATTTTACAGTCTACCTCATGATCGCCACCAACCAGACGTATGCTTTTTACTTTGGTGCCTATCTTCAGCGTGGTGGATGAACCCTTGACTTTCAAGTCCTTGATGATGACGACGGCATCTCCATCAGCCAGCACATTGCCGTTCGAATCTCTGACGATGCGCTCATCGCTATCATCAGCCGCTGTGGCTGCCTGCATGGGCCATTCATGTGCGCAATCGGCACATATATAATTGTCGCCATCCGGATAAGTGTTTTCCAAGGAGCAGACTGGGCAGGCGGGGAATTGAGACATGTGGGGCTTTCTTGATGCGAAAAGACATACAGTATAGCCGACCACCCTCTCAGGTCATGAATACCCGAGCATATCACTCGGTATCAACGACAGTAGCAACAAGGGGGATTTGTATGATGAAGCTGGTGCCGGCACCCTCTTCGCTTTCTATGCGGATATCACCACCCAGCAAACTGGTGACTATGTTATAGACGATATTCATGCCCAGCCCGGTACCGCCTTGTCCCAGTTTGGTCGTAAAGAAGGGGTCGAATACCCGGACCAGGTTTTCGCTGGGTATGCCCACGCCATTATCGTCAAAGCGCAGTTCTACCTTGTCTTGCCCTTGCATGATGGCGCGGATGCAGATTTGTCCGTCAGACTGCCCCTCAAAGGCATGCAGGATGGCATTGTCGACCAGATTGCAGATTACCTGGTCCAATGGTCCCGGAAAACTATCCAGTTCTATCTGGACAGGAATATCAAGACTGATCTGCAAACCTGCCTGACGTATCTTGGCCATCATGGTGGCGATCACGTCATGACAAACCTTGCCAAGGTGGAAGCGGCGACGCTTGGAACTGGCCTGATCTACTGCCACTTGCTTGAAACTGGCTACCAGGTCGGCGGCATTGTTCAAACCATGCTCTATCAATTCACTGGCATGTTGTGCTGCCTGCAGATAGGCAGTCAGGTCTGAGCGGCGGATATTACCGTCAACGACCTTCTGGGCGAACTCCTGGGTCTTGGCATGCAGGGTGCCGGCCGTCAACAAGCTGTTACCGATAGGTGTATTGAGTTCATGTGCAACACCCGCCACCAGTGAGCCCAGGGCAGCCAGTTTTTCACTGCGCATCAAGTCATCCTGGGTATGACGCAGTTCTGTTGTTCGCTCGGCGATACTCTGCTCCAGCAAGGCATTGGCTTTCGACAAGGCCATCTGTACATTTTTAAGTTCAGTGATATCGGTATAAGTCGTGACAAAACCCTGCAGCTTGCCATTTTCATGAATTGGCTTGCCCTGCACCAGATGGGTATGGGCATTGGGGCGAGTGCGTTCAAATTCGTGTGCCTGAAATTGTCTGGCCAGCTTCAGGCGCGTGCTGATGAGCTCTTCGATATCACCTTCACCATACTCCCCGCGCTCGGCCATGATGCGCTATAACTCTTCAAATGGCACGCCCTGGTAAATTGTATCAACATGGTAATCAAGCACATCCAGAAAACCCTGATTCCACAGATACAATTTCAATTGATCATCGAACACACTTAAACCCTGAGGCATATGCGCAAGCACGGCTTTCAAAAACAGGGATTGCTTGCGGAACTCTAGTTCTATGCAGCGTTTGGCAGTCACATCCATGCAGGTAGTGACAAAACCACCACCCTCTACCGGCACGCCACGCACTTCTATGATGCTGCCATCAGAACGCAGGCGTTCGTAAGTATAGGGAGTATCACTTTGTATGATGGCCATGAGCTTGGCCAGTTTTTCTTCATCGCTGGCGCTGCTGAATTCACCGTATTCGCCGCGTTTGATATTCGCTTCAAACACCGCGCGGGCCAGCGGCGGCTGGCCCTGAAACAGATCTGGCGGTAAATCCAGCATGCGCAACAGTTCGCTGTTCCAGGCAACCACGCGCAGACTTTCATCAATCAATGAAACGCCGCCGGGAAAATTCTCCAGTAAAACACGCAGCTTTTCATTTTTCTTGCGTGCGGCAAGCTCTACCTGCTTGCGCTCGGAAATATCACGTACGGCAGCAATGATGCATAAACGGCCACCATCTTGCAGCAAACTCAGAGCAACTTCGGAGGTGAACAGGCTGCCATCTGCCCTGCGTGAAGCCCATTCAAAACGCTGGGGCTGACCAGCCTTGGTCAGTTCTATATAACTGTTTGCGGCAGTCAGGGAATCCCGGCCATCAAATTGAAAGGGAGCAGACAAATGTACAGGCGCACTGGCAAGTAATTGCTCTCTTGATAAGCCAAACATTTTTTCGGCACTGGGATTACAATCAATGAAAATACCATCTTCCAATACCAGCAAGGCATCCAGAGCCTGCTCTACCATAGCGCGGTATAGGGCAACTCTGGACACTTCAATTTTGCCTGGCATGGGCAGCCCTGATTGAGTTGAAGATGGAGGAAATAGACTCCCTATTAAGTTTCCAGTATTCATCAAACCGGCAGAGACTACAAGCGCCAAATCTGGCTAGGTAGAAATTGATACACTCAGCGGTTCAGGCGAGCCAACAGTTTCTCCATGTTAACTGAATAAAACAGCTCAACTGGCTGATATGCGGTTTTACAGGGCATATCCAGTTGCAGACCAGACTCCATGGTCAAGCTGACTTGAGAACGCTGCTTGCAAGCTGCAATGGTGGCAGAAAGAGTGTCAGGATGATTAAACAGAGGCAAGTGTTCTGCCTTGGTGATGCTCATGCCACCACGTAGCATTTTGCAGCCTTTAACATCGTCGATGCTGATTTTGTCAGCTTGTGGAAACACGCTGGAACTCCCGCAATCCTCGATCATCAACGCTTGTATGGCTTGATTGAGCATGGCATTTTTTTGCTGCTGGTTGGCAACAACTGGATGAGCAAATCCTGTCTGCCGGAAAAAGTCTTCCCAGACAGCTAACATGCCTTCTTCCTTGCCAAGCAGACGTGACAGCCATTGACTCTTGCATCCGACTTCGTCGCCACACTCCAATGCATGGGCAAAGTCTGGCAGCGACTCTTGTGTTCTTGCCAGTCTGAGTTTTTCATAAAACCCATCAAAACGTTCAAAAGGCCCTGCCTTACCCTGACGGGCGGCCAATCCATAAATATAGGTTGCCAAGCCACAACGATAATCAAGTAGCCCGCCACGTTTTTGGTCTGCGGTCAGATTGCCCCAACTTGCGTGGCGTACATGGAGCAAACACTCGCCCAGGGCCATGTTCAAGTCTTCCGCTGCCTGCGCATTTGTCAGCCACCCTTTGCGTACCCCCATCAACCAACGCAAGAATTCGGCACCACCTTCGTGGATCAAACGAGCATCTGCATAGGCATCAGTTGCATCGCGCATCTGAAAGCGATGACTAAACTCATGCGTCACAAACAATGTCATCGTGCGTTCTGCCTCAGCATCCGGCTGCAATGGCCAATTGACAAAGCCCAGACGCATGACGTCAGCGGCATCGCCATCTGGCCTGGCCCGACCAGGGCCTGTTACTCTGGAGATGGCGACTATGGGCATCTCGAATTTTGCTTTAGGCAAAACCTCGCGTAAGAATGCGATGCTTTCATCACCTGTCTTGCGTATATTGCGGATATTGGTTTCCCCCATTGCGGTATCAAAATAGCCGATGAAATTACCCTCCAGCTTCAATGGTTTTGGCAATAACAAGGCAGCCATATCACCACCTTTTCCATCAGCCGCCTTCGCATTGTCTGCATACACCTGAGCATTCATGGCAATGCCCGGCGCGCTAAAACTGTAGTTCACCTTGCCGCAAGTGGCATCCACAGCGAAATTGCTGGTATGGACGTAAATCGCATCTCCTACAGGAAAGGCCGCAGGATAACCCCGTACTTTATTTACGCTCACAGGCACCTGAAAACGCAATTGTGTACACACCGCTTGCTGGCTACTCGCATGTTCACCATCCGCCTTGGCACAAGCATCAAGTGATTGCCAGGTGCTACGTATTTTTGCTGCATCACTACCATGCTTCTTAAAGACCAGTTGTGTACACGCGGGTGGCAATTGATAACTCAGCTCCAATGCCTGTGAATGTAGATATTTAATATTGACATCAACATCGGCGCAGGCGGAGCCAGACACTGCCAGCAAGCAGGCCACAAGTATTGTCTTATTCTTCATACGGCGCTTTATTCAATAGAAATAGTAGATAACAGCGGCCCGGCATGTTCCAGCAAGTAATACAGGCCGTCCTCACCCAGGTCCTGCTCAATTTCATGCCATCCCATGCGGGCATAAAATTTCAGGGCGTCATGATTTTGCGCCACACATTTCAAGCGCCAGGGAAATGCCAAGCGACTTTGAAGGTGCTGTAAGAGCGCCCTGCCCAGTCCTTGTCCTTGAGCTTGCGGATCCACATACAAATGATGGATATAGGCATCGCCTTCCTGTACCGCCAGAACAGCCAATGCCTGATCTTGTGCATCAACAGCGATCCAGATGGTTTCGCCTTTCGTCACATCAGCAAAATCTTCGCTCACCCCTGCTGTAGGTTGTCGCCATCCTGCTTCGATAACGCATCTGCGGTAAATGGTTTGCAGTACACTGGCATCCTGAGCACATGCTTTTCGTATGATGATCAAGGTAGGTATGCCGCTTGCTGACCCATGAATACCGTCAAGGTATCTTTTGGTGGCTGTATGCCTGCCTGGAACAGGATACGGCCAACGGCTCCACGATGGTAGTTACCATGAGTAGCCACATGCAAGAGCATTTCGCCACGTGACATACGGCCTGGTTTGCCATCGACGAAAGTGAAGTCTATATCCTCGGCAAAACCAATCTCTGTTTGTGCAGCGACATAAGCAACATACCATTCATCCACAGCTTGCACCTCTAACTGCAAGTCTCTCAGTGCGGGCGTTTCTTTGGTATTCAGGGATGTGTAACCATGTCGTTTCCCCTGCAGGTTAGCAACAAAAATTTGATCCACGACATAGATATGATTGAGTATGCGTATGGCATCATGCAATTCACGCGCATGTAGGTCTGACTTCAGGCTATGCATCAAGGTATACAAATCAGCATTCGCCCATGCCTTGTATTCAAACAACTTCAATAAAAGCTTCCTAGTTTGCATGATACCTCTAAAAAAAATCAACTGGCTGTAACTGTTTCCTACCGCATTCAGGCAAGTATTTTAGCCATGAATGTAACTGTGTGCTGAACTTCAGAGAGGTATAGCAAATGGGTAAATAAATAGAGATAAAAAAAAGTCTGTCTTAGAGACAGGCTTTTTTCAACAATTTATTTTCCACCTTCATTCGACGCCGTCAGCAAATGCAAAGGCCGCACTTCCTGGGAGCGCGTTCTGACTTCGCTAATGAAAATCCCCCTGCCATCGAGGAACACCTGATATTGAGAAGTGCCGTTATTCTGGCGCATGGTCATGCGGGTTTTTCCGTTGAATTGGTAATCAACTCCTGAGCCACCAGGTACCGCATTGTATTTGATGGTCTTGCCATCTATACCTGCATTGAAAGCCGCCGCGCCACGCATCTTCAGCAAGACATCATATAGGCCATTGGCATTTTTAGCAGCAAAATGCGCCACTTCGATTTCTACATCCTCGCCTTCGAGGAATTTACCGTAAGGGTTAACAACAGCAGTTTGCGCCATGCTAAACCCCGCAATGGCGCAGAGAAAAAACGCCGCTATGGATGATGTTAAGAATTTCAATTTGATGTACCTTTGTATGCATGATGGTTGTATAAAATTCAGAAAAACAGCATCAGTAAAAATTCACTGAAACTGACATGACTGATACTTTTACATAAATAAAGCAAGACGTTTACAGCTGGCAAAAACATTTACACAAGTTACAAAATCACGAACCTGTATAGGCCTTGTCGAGATCAGCAATAATAATTTTTTTCATCTGGAACATAGCCATCATCACTCTCTGCGCCTTGGCCGTGTCGGCATCACCGAGATAACGGATCAATGCTTGCGGTACGACTTGCCAGGACACGCCATATTTGTCAGTGAGCCAGGCACACTGACTTTCCTGACCACCGCCCGCCAATAATTTATCCCAGTAATAGTCCACCTCCTCCTGCGTTTCACAATCGATAACGAAGGAAATGGCAGGAGTAAAACTATACGCAGGCCCGCCATTCAGGGCGACGAATTCTTGCCCGGCCATGCTGAACTTGATCGTCAACACCGTGTCCTTGGGCAGGGGGGCACCTTCGCCATATCGGACTACATCCAGGACTTTTGCATCCTTGAAAATGTCGACGTAAAAATGTACTGCTTCTTCGGCCTGATGATCAAACCAGAGGGTAGGTGTGATTTTTTGCATGATGCCGTCTCCATTTTAAATATAGATTCAAGAGGATTTACAAGCTACAGCCAAAACTTAATTCTGCATTGCTGCTTTATTGATCAATGATGATCAAAGTCCCCCTGCTGCCAGCCGCAACAGCATGCGGTGTATGCGCAGGCACCAGATACAACTCGCCCGCCTTGACTGCGACAATCTCACCGTGGATATCCAGATTCATTTGCCCGTCCAGCACCAGCAGAGCTTCAGTGAAATCATGGGTTTCATCAGGATAGTCGCATTCATCCATGCGCAAGACCTTGACTTGCGCACCGCCAGCCTTGCCCAGTACCGTAGAACGCCAGGCGACTGGCAAAGCAGCCGCCTCGGAAATCAAATTCTTATGCAACATCCAGGTGCAATCCTCTCAATTATTGTCTTTTAAAGCCGGGTCCCAGTGTTCTGCAATCTTTCCATTTTCTATGCGGAACATATCAAACCAGGTTGTTGTGTATTTCTTACTGGCGTCTTTGGCATCTGGCACGGTACTGACAAAGCTTAAAATCACTTTATCACCTTCGGCAGTAATCGCCACCAATGGCGCTTTGACTCTGGCCTGTATATCCTTTGGTTTGACGAATTTACTGAAGACCTCGACAAAAGCCGCGCGCCCGGTAGCTACATTGGGATTGTGCTGCATATAGGATTCCGCCAGGTATTTATCTGCCAACTCCATGTGACCACCTTCAAATACTTCACGCCAAAAGTCATACACCAGACGTTTGTTGGTAGCCAGACGTGCATCTGCACTGGCAAGCATGGCCTCATGATCAGGATTGGCTTGCACAGGTAATTGCGCGTGGACAAGTAAAGGCAGGCTAAGACAGGAAACCAGGGCAAGACGACGAAAAGAAATCAACATGAATGCTCCTATTGGAAAAACATATACTGCTTACCAGCCTGCTGCGAAGTGCCCCACAAATAGTACTACTTGCCCGCATCACCCTTCGCAGGCTTGGCAGCAGTCTCACCAGTTTGGACCTCAACAATCGCTCTTTGTTCATCCGCCTTCTGCTGCATCAACTGCGCCGCCTCTTTCGCCTTATCCAGCTGTGCTTTCTGCTCGGAAAGAAAATTAGCCGAAGCACTGGGCTCCACCTTGGGTTCTGGTGATTTGTTGCAGGCAGCGAGAACAGAGATACAAGCTAAAACGAGAATGGTACGCATGAAATACTCCTGAAAGCCGCAGACCGCAGCCATGACCAGATTAAATGTAGATAGGTATTCTAGCAATAAATAGCGCTGAACAAAAAAACAAAAAGCCCGAAGAGTTTTCGGGCCTTTTAAAGAATCGATAGTGGGCTGTATATATTCACTTTTTGCTGCCTTACAAAGGGCGCGCGCAGCGCCGCCAGCAAACCGTATCCGTGGCACGCTGAGAAATTCAATTCGCGGGATGCAGAGCAAGGCGCAAAGCACAGCAATACGTCGGTATTGCGAGCATTTGCAACGCAGCTATGCGCCCGCTAATTGGATTAATCAGCGTGACACAACTACATATTGCGTCTGTACTGTCCTCCAACCTCGAACAACGCAGTAGTAATCTGCCCCAACGAACAAACCCGTGCCGCCTCCATCAGTTTGGCAAACACATTCTCATTATTGATCGCCGCCTGCTGCAAAGCCGCCAGTGCCTTCGGTGCCACGTCCGCATGACGGCCATGGAAATCCGCCAGGCGTTGCAATTGCGACTGTTTTTCTTCTTCAGTTGAACGCGCCAGTTCTATCTTTTGCGGCGTGTCATTGGCTTTTGGATTGCGGAAGGTATTCACACCGATGATGGGCAAAGTGCCGTCATGTTTCAGGTGTTCATAGTGCATGGATTCTTCCTGTATTTTGCCGCGCTGATAGCCTGTTTCCATCGCGCCCAATACCCCACCGCGTTCAGCGATGCGTTCAAACTCTTGCATGACAGCTTCTTCTACCATGTCGGTCAGTTCTTCGATGATGAAGCTGCCCTGGATAGGGTTCTCGTTCTTCGCCAGGCCCCACTCACGGTTGATGATGAGCTGTATCGCCAAAGCACGGCGTACTGATTCATCGGTAGGCGTGGTGATTGCCTCGTCATAGGCATTGGTGTGCAGGCTGTTGCAGTTGTCGTAGATCGCAATCAGGGCTTGCAGGGTGGTGCGGATATCGTTGAAATCGATCTCTTGTGCATGCAGGGAACGACCACTGGTCTGGATATGGTATTTGAGTTTCTGGCTGCGGTCATTCGCACCATATTTGTCACGCATGGCCACTGCCCAGATACGGCGGGCAACGCGGCCCAGTACCGTATATTCAGGGTCCATGCCATTGCTGAAGAAGAAGGACAGGTTGGCCGCAAAATCATCGATGTGCATGCCGCGTGCCAGATAGGCTTCAACAAAGGTGAAGCCATTTGACAAGGTGAATGCCAGTTGAGAAATCGGGTTCGCGCCTGCTTCGGCAATATGGTAACCGGAGATGGAGACAGAATAGAAATTGCGCACCTGATGATGGACGAAATATTCCTGTATATCGCCCATGACCTTCAGCGAGAATTCTGTCGAGAAGATGCAGGTGTTCTGGCCCTGGTCTTCTTTCAGGATATCTGCCTGCACGGTGCCGCGCACGTTCTGCAATACCCAGGCGCGTATCTTGGCGGATTCATCGGCAGTCGGTTCGCGTTTGTTATCGACGCGGAATTTTTCCATCTGCTGATCAATCGCAGTGTTCATGAAGAAAGCCAATATGGTCGGTGCCGGGCCATTGATGGTCATGGATACCGATGTGGCCGGATCACACAGATCAAAGCCATCATACAAGACCTTCATGTCTTCCAGCGTCGCAACAGACACACCAGAATTGCCGACCTTGCCGTAGATATCAGGACGTATGGCCGGGTCTGCGCCGTACAGGGTCACGGAGTCAAACGCAGTCGACAGACGCTTGGCATCCATGCCTTGCGATACCAGCTTGAAGCGACGGTTGGTGCGGAAAGGATCGCCTTCACCGGCGAACATGCGGGTAGGGTCTTCACCCTCGCGTTTGAAGGCGAACACACCGGCGGTGAAGGGGAAAGAACCAGGCACGTTTTCCAGCATCAGCCAGCGCAGGATTTCACCGTGATCAACAAAGCGCGGCAAAGCCACCTTGCGTATCTTGGTGCCAGACAGGGATTGCTGTACCAAACGGGTGCGGATTTCCTTGTCGCGAATCTTGACGACATATTCATCGCCCGCATAGGCAGCCTGCATGTCTGGCCACATGCTGATGAGTTTTTTGGATTCACCATCGAGGCGATTTTCACGCTCGGTGATCAAGTCATCAAAGTCAGCAGACTTGCCTGCCACTGACAGCATGCGTTTGCTTTCTTGCAGTTGCTGGCGCTCACGGGCAATCAAGACCTGCTTGCCAGTATTCTTGTGATAGGCACGTACCGTGTCTGCAATCTCAGCCAGGTAACGGCTGCGGGCTGGTGGCACGATCACGTTTTTTGCACTGGAATATTTGACATTGATGGCTGCCAGTTTGCTGGGCTTGGCCAGCAAACCACGTTGCACCAGTACTGGCAAGATGCCTTGGTACAGGGCAGTAACGCCATCATCATTGAAGCGTGAGGCCTGGGTGCCATAGACTGGCATTTCATCTGGCTTTTGTGTCCACAATTCGCGGTTGCGCTGGTATTGTTTGGCAACATCGCGCAGGGCATCCTGAGCACCTTTGCGGTCGAATTTGTTGATGGCGACAAAATCGGCAAAGTCCAGCATGTCGATTTTTTCGAGCTGATGCGGCACCAAATTCTGGTGTCATGACATACATGGAGACATCGACATGCGGCACGATAGCAGCGTCACCCTGGCCTATGCCTGAAGTCTCGACGATGACAAGGTCAAAACCGGCGACCTTGCAGGCAGCGATGACATCTGGCAGAGCTTGTGAAATTTCTGAACCTGCTTCACGAGTCGCCAGTGAGCGCATGAAAACCTTGAGCTTGCCCTTCCATGGGTTGATGGCATTCATGCGTATGCGGTCACCCAGCAAGGCACCGCCAGATTTGCGGCGCGACGGGTCGATGGAAATCAGGGCGATGTTCAGATGATCATCCTGGTCCAGGCGTATGCGGCGTATGAGTTCATCTGTCAGTGAAGATTTACCTGCACCACCAGTACCCGTGATACCCAGGGTAGGTGTCTTGCTGGCTTTTGCCGCATCCATCAATTGCGTGCGCAATTCTGGCGCGACCTTGTCGTTTTCCAGCGCGGTAATCAATTGCGCCAGCGGGCGGTGTTTGTCGGCAATATCGCCTTGCTGCAATACCGCCAGCGTCGTTGGCGCATAACCGGAAAGATCGCTGTCACAAGCCTGTATCATTGACAAAATCATGCCCACCAGGCCCATGCGCTGGCCATCTTCAGGGCTGAAAATACGGGTCACGCCATAGGCATGCAGATCGGCTATTTCTTCCGGCACGATGACACCGCCGCCACCGCCAAATACCTTGATATGTGCGCCGCCGCGTTGCTTGAGCAGGTCTATCATGTATTTGAAGTATTCAACATGGCCACCCTGGTAACTGGAAATGGCAATGCCCTGGGCATCTTCCTGCAGGGCGGCTGTGACTATCTCCTCTACCGAACGGTTATGGCCCAGATGGATCACTTCTGCACCATTTGCCATCAAAATGCGGCGCATGATATTGATCGAGGCATCGTGGCCATCGAACAGGGAAGCAGCGGTAACAAAGCGCACTTTGTTGGCAGGTTTGTATTCAGTCAGGTTCTGGGCAACGGACAGGTCAGTCATGTCTTCCTCATCGGTCTTGTTTTATCACAATGATTATTGCTCTTTAACAACAATCACTGTGTTTGGGTTAGGCTAAGTTATATGACGTTAACGTAAACGTCAATATTAAAATGTAAAACGGCAATCTCAAGCGGGACGTGGCTTAGGGAGATAAAATCTCTGGAAAGCTTCATGAACATTGGGTTTTAAAAAAATACCAACTATCCATACAATTACCCACATAAGACTATAGACGCCAAGCTGGCAAGCCAGGCTTTACGCCCGACTTGCCAGAGTGCAGATTGCCATCAGGAAATTACGCTACGCGCGACACTTCCTTGATCACTGTTGTATTTTGAGGCTTCAGTAAAACTGCTTTCTCAGCATAATACGCCTGCATGGCCTTTTCTTTGACATGGCCATAACCGCGTATCTTTTCAGGCAGGCTAGCGAGAGCAATAGCGCGTTCCAGATTATCTACATTCAAACCAGCCGCCAGCTTTTCCATCAGTGCAGTGTATTCAACAATGAGTGCGCGCTCGGCCTTGCGTTCTTCTGTGCGGCCAAAGATATCCAGTGCCGTACCACGCAAGCCCTTGAGTTTGGCCAGCAGCTTGAATGCCTGCCAGACCCAGGAACCATATTGCGCCTTGACCAGATGACCTTGCCCGTCTTTCTTTGAAAAGATAGGAGGAGCCAGATTGAATTTCAGGCTGAAGTCGCCCTCAAACTGTTGCTTGAGTTTTGCTGTGAAATCGCCATTGGTATACAAACGTGCGACTTCGTACTCATCCTTGTAGGCCATGAGTTTGAACGCATATTTGGCGACTGCCATACTGAACTTGTTACCGGCATTCAATGCAGATTCCGCCTTGCGTACTTTTTCAACCAGGTCTGCATATTGCTGAGCGTAGGCGGCGTTCTGGTAATCGGTCAATACCGCAATACGGCGCTTGATAAGGGCATCCAGGCTTTGTGGCATTTGGATGACGACAGGCTGGCCAGGGTTGGCGATTTTTTCCACACGGGCAAAATCCACCGCTGCACGGCGGCCCCAGAGGAAGGCTTTCTTATTGGCTTCTATGGCTACGCCATTCAGTTCTATTGCACGCAGCAAGGCTGTTTCAGATACGGGTATCGCGCCCTTCTGATAAGCAAAGCCCAGCATGAACAGGTTAGTGGCTATCGAATCACCCATCAGAGCCGTTGCCAGTTTGGTGGCATTGATGAAATCAACATTGCCCCCGACTGATTCAGAAATCAGGTGCTCAACTGATTCCAGCGGGAATTGCCAGTCAGGGTTCTTGGCAAACGGCCCGGTCGGTTGTTCATGGGTATTGATGACCGCGCGGGTACGGCCTGCGCGCATTTTGGAAATCGCGTCATGTGCGCCAGCAGTCAAAATATCGCAACCCAAAATCAGGTCAGCTTCACCAGTCGCTATACGCTGTGCACGCAACTTGCCAGCCTGGTTGACGATACGTATATGCGAAGTCACCGAGCCATTTTTTTGCGACATGCCTGTCATGTCGAGTACCGATGCGCCCTTGCCTTCCAGATGCGCAGCCATGCCGAGCAAGGCACCGACCGTAATCACACCAGTGCCGCCTATGCCGTTCAACAGGATGTTGTATGAGCTTTCGCAGGCTGGCAATTGTGGTTCTGGCAGTGCACCAAAGTCATCGGTCTTTGCCGTACCGGTTTTGGACTTGACCAGCTTGCCACCTTCTACCGTGACAAAGCTGGGGCAGAAACCTTTTACGCAGGAATAGTCCTTGTTGCAGGACGACTGGTCTATGCTGCGCTTGCGGCCGAACTCTGTTTCCACCGGCATGATGGAAGTGCGGTTGGATTGCACGCCACAGTCGCCACAGCCTTCGCAGACTGCTTCATTGATGAACATGCGCTGGTTTGGGTCAGGGAATTCGCCTTTTTTGCGGCGACGGCGTTTTTCTGCAGCACAGGTCTGGTCGTAAATGAGTACGGTCGCACCGGGTATGTCGCGCAATTCGCGTTGCACCGCATCCATGTCCTTGCGGTCATGCAGTGTCAAAAAGCTGGGCAGGTTGGATCTGTCGGTATAACGTGATAAATCCTCAGTCACGAGGGCGATGCGCTTGACGCCTTCTGCTGCCATTTGTTGCGCCATCATCGGTACACTGATAATGCCGTCGACTGGTTGGCCACCCGTCATGGCGACAGCATCGTTATACAGAATCTTGTAGGTGATATTGACCTTGGCAGCGACTGCAGCGCGTATTGCCAGATAACCGGAATGGAAATAAGTACCATCGCCAAGGTTCTGGAATACATGCGGCAAGGTCGAGAATGCCGCCTGACCTATCCAGGGTGCACCTTCGCCACCCATGTGGGTCGTCAGTTTATTAAATTCAGGATAAATCGCCGTCGCCATGACGTGGCAACCTATGCCCGCCAGTGCCAGACTGCCTTCCGGCACCTTGGTCGAGGTGTTGTGCGGACAGCCAGAGCAATAGTAAGCTGGACGTGCAGGCGTATTGACTTGCTTGCTGAGCACAACATCCTTGGCTTCCAAAAATGCCAGGCGTGCCTTGATCAGGTCGCTGGTATGGAAACGGGCGATGCGTGAAGAAATCACGCGGGCAATTTGTGCTACCGAGAAATCTGCCTTGGAAGTCAACAGCCATTCACCACGCGGATGTACCCATTCGCCTTTTTCATCGAACTTACCGATGACGCGCGGGCGCACATCGTCGCGCCAGTTATATAGTTGTTCTTTAAGCTGGTACTCAACCATCTGGCGGTTTTCTTCGACTACCAGAATTTCATCAAGACCCTGAGCGAATTCACGCACGCCATCCGGCTCCAGCGGCCATGGCATGGATACCTTGAACAGGCGTATGCCTATCTCGGCGGCGAATTTTTCATCAATACCCAGTTCTTCCAGCGCTTCCAGCACGTCGAGATAAGACTTGCCTGAGGCAACTATGCCCAGCCTTGCAGTCGGGCTGTCTATGGTGACATGATTGAGTTTGTTAATACGCGCATAAGCCAGGGCTGCATAGATCTTGTAATCCTGCATCAGGGCTTCCTGCTTGCGTGCCTGTATGCCCAGGGTATCCAGAGACAAACGGGTGTTCAGGCCACCTTCAGGCATGACAAAGTCTTGCGGTATCTTTATTTGCAGGCGGAAAGGGTCGGCATCGACCGAGGAAGTCGATTCCACTGTATCCGCCAGCGCCTTGAAGCCGACTGCACAGCCAGAAAAGCGCGACATGGCCCAGGCATGCAGACCCAGGTCCAGGTACTCCTGCACATTGCTGGGATACAGCATGGGTATCATGCACGCTGAGAAAATATGGTCAGACTGGTGCGGCAGCGTCGATGAATAGGCACCATGGTCATCACCAGCCACCAGCAAGACGCCACCATGCTTGGATGTACCCGCATGATTCATGTGCTTGAAAACGTCAGCACTACGATCGACACCTGGGCCTTTGCCATACCACATGCCAAATACACCATCGTATTTAGCCGGGCCTATCAGGTCTACCGTTTGCGAACCCCATACTGCTGTTGCAGCCAGGTCTTCATTGACGCCAGGCACGAACTGCACATGGTTTTGTTCCAGCAGTTTTTTGGTTTTCCACAATGTTTCATCCAGACCACCCAGAGGGGAACCACGGTAACCGGAAATAAAGCCCGCCGTATTCAGCCCTGCAGCGAGGTCGCGCTGGCGCTGCATCATGGGCAGTCTTACCAGGGCTTGTATGCCTGACAAAAAGATCGTGCCGCTATTCGACGTATATTTATCGTCGAGTTGCACATCATTCAATTGCGGGGGGCTGGTGATCTGGCTGGCTTCGAGTGCATCGCTAGATGCTTCTTGATTGCTATTGCCTGTTCTGGCAAGGGACGAGAGTCCAGCAGACTCCATGGTGGTGTCGGATGACATAAGGTGGCTCCAAAATTTGTGATTTAGATCGCAAAGAGCATGCGTTGTATCCGGTAAGACACAATTTTGCTCGGAGCCTATAGCGAGGTATCAGAGATAGGCTCTCGTTGCGTTGGTAGTGATTGCTACCATTTTATTCGAATCCTGGACAAAATTCGATATCAAGACACTACGTCTGTCGTATTTGCCAACGTCAAATACGGCTGACAGCGTCTGTATTTCCTTTTATCCGGATCAAAGAGACATCAAAAGAAGCTTTCGAAATTTCGCTGCAGCGCTTCTTCGACTTCCTTTGAAATCTGCTGTGTTCACAGTGTAGGTGGAATACGTCTTTGTGGAAAATATGGAATTAAAATAGGGGTATCATGAAAAATGATACCCCTCCAATACAAGTACAAATTTGTGCTCAGAACAAAATGGCGATGTACTCAAAAATTTGCTAAGTCTTTGTCCATACACCACGCAAGCCCAATGCGAAGAAAATCCCGATTGCCAGCCAGATCACGGAAGCGACTATTTCAAAAGTATCCAGGCGACTCAGCCAGACACGGTCAATCATGATCAGGGGGAAGAAGATCAGGCCACGCACTATGCAGATAAAAGCTACCACAAACAAACCAGTTCTTAGCAATGGCAGGCGGCGCACAAAACCTGCGGCAGAAAATGCGTACAGGCTGCATAACCACATCAGGGCTGTGATCAGCAAAGTGCTCACCGGGGCAAGCCAGGTGCCCAGGCGTGCTGACTCAACCACTGAGGGTGGAGCGTGAAAAAAATAGATCCAGTCTGCACCTCCTATCAGGGCAATGACATGCAGCAAGCCTCCAAGAAAGGCAGAGATGCCTGCCAGTGTCGCCCAACGTTCTTTCCTTGCTGTATTCATTTTCACGGTCGCCAGTATGCAAATAAAGAACGCACATTATTATTCATTATGTCGGGGCATGCAAAAAAAACGGGAGCATCAAGCTCCCGAATTCCCCTGTAAGGAAGAAATACTATTCGGCTTTGGTGGAATACATACCCGCATAGCGTACGCCAAAATACAGGATGAAGGTATAGCAAGCAGCCGGCACATAGAAAGAAAGACTCAGGCCCAGGGTATCAGCCAGATAGCCTTGCAGGAAGGGGACCAGGGCACCACCGACAATTGCCATGCACAATATGCCAGAGCCCTGACCAGTGAATTTACCGAGCTTGTTCAAGGCCATGCTGAAGATGGTAGGGAACATGATGGAATTGCACAAACCCACCGCCAATATGGCCCACATTGCCAGCGAACCTTGGCTATAGATGGCAGTTAAAATCAAGATGATGGCGGCAGCAGAATTGAAGGCCAGGGTTTTACCTGGGCTGACTTTGCGCATGACAGCAAAGCCGATGAAGCGCCCCACCATGGCACCGCCCCAGTAGAAGCTCACATAATGGGCGGCAGCCGCTGGCGTCAGGGCTGCTATATTCGGTTCACCCAGAAAATTGATGAGGAAGCTGCCTATGCTGACCTCGCCACCGACATACAGGAAAATGCCTATGGCACCCAGCACCAGATGACGATGCGACAACACCGATGCATTGTCACTGCTGGTTTCAGTGTTGACTTCTTCCGTATGGGTGATTTTGGGCAAGCGGGCAAAGGCAAACAGAATCGCCAGCAACAGCAAGGCCGCAGCCAGCAAGAGGTAAGGCATTTGTACAGCAGCGGCAGCTCTGCCGTGATAAGCGGCTTGCTCTGCTGCGGGCAATGCATTGAGTTCCACAACAGTAAGTGCCGCACCAGACAGGATCAGGATGCCACCAAAAATCGGCGCTACCGTTGTCCCAAGAGAGTTGAAAGCCTGCGTCAACGTCAGACGACTGGATGCTGTCCTGGCATCGCCCAGTACCGTAACATAGGGATTAGCCGCCACCTGCAAGATCGTGATGCCCGACGCCAGCACAAAAAATGCCAGCAAGAACAAGGCATAGCTACCCATGGAAGCTGGATAAAACATGGCGCAGCCACCCGCGGCTATAACCAGGCCAGTGACAGCGCCGTTTTGATAACCTATCTTCCTGATCAGCATGCCTGCCGGTAAGGAAACAATGAAGTAAGCACCAAAGAAACAAAATTGCACCAGCGTGGCTTGCACATAGCTGAGAGTGTAAATGGATTTCAGATGCGGGATCAGCACATCATTGAGTGAAGTCAGCAGACCCCACATGAAGAACAGGATAGTCACGATGACCAGAGAGCTGGTCTGGCTCCTGGCTTGGCTGTCAGGTAATGCCGTCGAGGTAACGGATAAGGAATTTTCCATCATGGTCTCCAGTTATTTATTATTCTCTTGCTCAAGATGCCTGGCCAGCATGGCTGAAACACCCAGGAAAGCGGGATATTCTTCAGTAATCAGATAAGTCGGTATTTGTGCCAGGTAGTTGCCAAGCCTGCCTTTGGCAACAAAGCGTTCCCGGAAGGCAGATGCGGCAAACAAGGGGCCCAGCTTGGGCACGATGCCACCGCCTATATACATGCCGCCAGTAGCGCCCAAAGTCAGGGCAACATTGCCAGCCATGCTGCCGAGTATGGCGCAGAAGTGCTCTACCGTACGCAGGCATGCACTGCAACTGCCATCCAGCGCCCTGTGCGTAATCTCGGCAGCGCTCAGGGTCTTGCCAGAGATAGCCGCACAAATCAGTTCCAGGCCCTTGCCAGACAAGAGACGCTCTGCCGACACATGCTGATATTGTTGCCACAGGCTTTGCAATATCTGCACCTCTTCATTATTGGCGGGTGCAAAACTGGCATGCCCGCCTTCGCTGGCCAAAGGTGCCCATGATTTGCCAGCCGGGACAATGCCTGACACACCCAGGCCAGTGCCAGCGCCAATGAGACCGATGGTACGTCCAGGCTGCTCTACGCCTCCACCGATTTGCTGGCGCTGGCTGGCACCGAGGTAAGGCAAAGCCATGGCCAGGGCAGTAAAATCATTCATGACCAACAGAGTGCTGAAGTCCAGTTGCTGGCGCACGGCAGCAATTGAAAAACTCCAGTGATGATTGGTCATGCGGACGCTGTCGCCATCGACAGGGTTGGCGATGGCTATCGCCGCATGCGTGATGCGCAGCTCAGCATTGTCCGGCACCTGTTGAACTTCAGGGCTGGCAAGATAGCTTTGCATGGCATCAGACAAACCGGGGAAGTCAGCGCAGGCCAGCACCCTGACTGCAACAAACTGGCGCTCAGCCGTCTCCAGTGCGAAACGAGCATTGGTGCCACCTATGTCTGCCAGCAAGCGTGGGTAGGTCTGATTGCCCATCATTTCAACTCTGTGCAATTTAACGCATCCTGGTCCTTGGCCGCACCGCCGACAATTTGTATATTCGTGAAAGCGGCGCTAAATGTCGATGTGGTACTGATGCTGAATGGAACATCAACATGATGCAATTTCACACCTTTGGCAACGAAGCAGGAGAGTGGTATCTTGACCGTCTGCTTTTCTTTTTTGCCAGCCAGGCGCTTGAAGGCATCTGTCACATCCAGCGTAGCGACACAGTTATTCCCACAGTGCATGGAAAGACTGACCGCAGCTGCGGGTGCAGTCGCAACGATAGTATCAAATGTCAGCGCCCCATCCTTGCTGGCGAAAGCCGGCAGAGCTCTGGCATGGGCAGCACGTGCCTCCACTCTTGCCGCAGCACTCCAGCTAACGAGTTTGGCATCTTGCTGGCTATTCACCTGTGAAGTCTGGACACTGATGCCTGGCATGTTCAATACCCGGTTCAAATCTGCACCGACTGCTTGCTGTTCAGTGCCGCTGACGACATACAGAGGATAAGTTGCACGGTCAGCCTGATTAAATACTGGATAGGCGTTGGTCACGCCACAGCCACCAGATGGATATTTGCTGTCGAGTTTCCCTAATTTTGTCTTGCTGGAATAGGTAAGTCCATAGCCGAGTTTGAACAGAGGCGAGTAGTTTGGCTCATCAAAATTCAGGCTGGTCTGGCAGACAGATTTGGGCCAGGAAAAAGACAGCGTGCCCTTGAAGTCATGCGCCACTTTGCCATCTGCTGCACGGAACAAGACATCCGCCACGCCCTTACCTTCTGATCCTGGCAGCCAGGCTGCGACGAAGCTGTCAGACAAGTTCATGAGGTCATTCACGTACAAGGGGCGGCCAGAGACGAACAGTGTCACTACCGGCTTGCCCTTGCCTGCCACAGCCCGAAGGACGGCAAGGTCTTCAGGATAACTGCCACTATGTCGGAGCGTACCAGCCGGTCCTATGTCACCATACATTTCTGCATACGGTGTTTCACCGATAACGGCAATCACGGCATCAAAACGGCTGACGTCCACACCCTTGGCATCTGCACTGAACTCGACATTGGCTTCACCTACGGCTGCCTTGATGCCTGTCAGTATCGAATCAGCATTCGGGAAATCAGTATTCTTATTGTCAGTTCCCTGCCAGGTCAGCGACCAGCCGCCAGTCTGGTTGGAGATATCGTCAGCGGTCTTGCCAACGACCAGGATTTTTTTGTTGCGTGCCAGTGGCAAAGTTGCGCTGTCGTTCTTCAACAAGACCAGGGATTCACGCACTGCCTGCCTGGCCAGTTCACGGTCTTGCAAGGCTTCCTGCTTGCCCGCATAGATATTATCTGAAGGTTTTTTGCCGAACAAGCCAGCGCGCAATTTGACGCGGATGATACGCGTCACCGCATCATCTATCCTGCTCATGGGGATTTCACCCGACTTGACCTGGGCGATGGTATTGCTGATGAACGCCTTCCAGGCATCCGGCACCATCACCATGTCGATACCGGCATTGATCGCTTGTGGACAACTGTCATTGCGACAGCCTGGTACTTCACCTATGCCATCCCAGTCCGTGACGACGAAACCATCAAAGCCCATTTTTTGTTTCAGCACATCCGTCAGTAACGCCTTGCTGCCGTGCATTTTGCCGTAATTTGCACCCGCGGCTTTATCGTTCCAACTATTGTAAGAAGCCATGACGGTTTGAGCGCCAGCAGCCAATGCAGTCATATAGCCCTGTGCGTGCGTATTGAGCATCTGCGCATTGGTGGAAAGGTTCACACCTCTGTCCTTGCCCTGATCAGTGCCACCATCACCCATGAAATGCTTGGCCGTGGCCACGACATTAGCTTCATCCATGAATGAGCCTTGCAGGCCCTTGACATATTCGCCTGCATACTGGCGCACCAGCGCACTGTCTTCTGAAAAACTTTCGTAAGTACGCCCCCACCTGTCATCACGTACCACCGCTATCGTAGGCCCAAACACCCAGGCGATGCCGGTGGCTCGCACAGACTTTCCCATGGAGCGCCCTATCTGGCCAACCAGTTGTGGATTGCGGGCTGCACCCAGACCTATATTGTGCGGAAACAGCGTGGCTCCGTAGACATTGCTATTGCCATGTATCGCATCTATGCCCCAGATGACGGGAATCTTGACTGGCATATCAGTTGCCATCGAAGCTGCATGATATTTATCAGCTAGAGCCACCCAATCAGCCGCCGAGCCACGTTTATTGTCGCGATCTGGCCAACTGCCACCACCGTTCAAGACAGAGCCCAGGTAATAGCGTCGCACATCATCTGGTGTGATCGACTTGATTTCCGGTTGCGTCATCTGGCCTATCTTCTGTTCCAGAGTCATGCCCGCGACGATGGCTGCGACTTTTGCCTCAATTGCCGGGTCTTTGCCAATTACACTCTGGATAGACGGCCAGGCGGCCAGATCATTGGCAGGCATCTTGCCTGGTCCATACTTTGTTGCAGTATCCGCCGCGCTGACATTGCCTGCCATGCATCCCAGCAAGAGTGCAGAACTTAGTCCAACTACGTTGTTTTTCAATTTCATCATGGTGTGCTCTTTTATAGAAGGAATCGGTGGATTCGCTTTTGTCTCTTTGTTGATGAGGACTACTTAATTATCAATATGTATGCCAATAATCGTGTCTATAACCGGCATTCAATTTTTAGGCTGACTTTTTTGCTTAATTCTTACGTTTGTATACGCGCACATAATCCACCAGCATCTGTTGCGGGAAAACAGTACCCGCATCCGGCGCACCAGGCCAGTCACCACCTACGGCCAGGTTGAGTATGATAAAAAATGGATGATCGAATACCCATTTCCCGGCCAGTTGATCGGGGCGTACGCTATGGTATTGCTGGTCGCCGACATACCAGCGTATTTCTGTCGCTTCCCACTCTACTGCAAACAGATGGTAGTCATCGGCAAACCTGCCACTACTCAGGTGGTAGGCCTTGCCATGACCATTCGCCCCAGAATACCCAGGGCCATGCACCGTACCATGGATGCTTGCAGGCTCTTTTCCTATGTTTTCCATGATGTCGATTTCGCCGCTACCTGGCCAGCCTACGGCATTCATATTATTGCCCAGCATCCAGAAAGCAGGCCAGATACCCTGGCCGGCTGGAATTTTTATGCGGGCCTCAAAGCGGCCATAAGTGCTTTCCCGCAAACCTGCAGTCTTGATGCGTGCAGAAGTAAATTCACGTCCGGAATAGTTTTCCTTGCGGGCCTCCAGGATCAGTTTTCCACCTGTCAGACGCAGGTTGTCGGACCGCTTGGTATAGAACTGCAGTTCATGATTACCCCAGCCATCACCACCAATTTCTTCTTGCCATTTTGCTTGATCCAGCGCGTTGCCATCGAACTCGTCTTGCCAGAGCAATTCCCAGGCTGGCTTGCTGACAACTGCAACATCCACCACAGGTGCGACAGCCTGGCTGGCGCTACCGCCGCAAGCGCTTATAGCCAGGGCACCAAGCAAACTAATGAATGAAAAAAAATTCTTCATTGATGCGATCTCTCCAGAAAAGGGCGGCACTGATTTCCCAGGCCCGCCCGTCTGACCAGCAACTGGCTAATGATCAGTAACTCATACCCACACGCACGCCATAAGAACGCTGATCTATAAAGCTGGCCCCCATTTTTCCACCGCCTGCATTCCAGCCATTGGTCTTGGCTTTGGCATCGGTGAAGTTACGTACATAGGCCTCAATAAACCATTTGTCATTTGGCGCCACCAGCTTGAGTGACACATCGCCCTTGGCATAGGCTTTTTGTGTCAGACCAATATGAGCATTTTCAAAATTGCGCAAATCAAAATAAACCTTGTCTTGCCAGCGCATGCCTATCCATGGTGTCAGGGTATAACCATTGTCGAGTGCAAACTCTTGCGAGAAGTTCATGCCAAAGGTGAACTTGGGCGCATTCGGCATTTGATTGCCTTCCAGGTTATAGGCACGGCGACCACGCAATCTGTCATCGGTACCCAGATAAACTGCCGGACAAGGAACCGCACCAAATTCTGCACGCTGGTCACAGGCATAGCCATCATCATAAGAATCATAATCATGGATCACGCTTTTTAGGTAACTGAAGAAGCCACCAAGTTTGGCACCGGGCCATGGACGATAATCCCACTCGGTTTCTATACCCGACAAATTGACCTTGGCGACGTTGACGGTTTGCCATGCGGTTGCCACATCACAAGTCGGCGCCCATGATGGGCAAGGCAAGTTGTCTGGTGTCGTGACCTTGGCCAGGAAGTTGCTGCCGGTTTGCTGCATGTCTTTATACTGCATGGCAAACAGAACCACGGACAAGGCCAGACGGTTATCCAACAATTTGCCTTTGTAGCCCAATTCAAAATTGGTGACTGTTTCTGGCTTGTAGGTCAGATAGGTGATCTGCTCTTTTTTATTGTCACCATACACGCAGGTAGTCTGGCCGCACTTATTCGTACGGTCACCAAAGCCGCCGGATTTGTAACCGGTAGCCAGGGCTGCATACACCATGTCGCTTGGTGTCAATTGCGCTTGTAAGCCCAGGCGGTAAGTGCCTTTGCTCCAGCTGTCGCTATGATCATTATTGGTACCAGGACCATAACCTGCATAAGCGGCTGCACCACCCAGCGTGCCCATTTGTGGCGTGATCTGGTTACCATTCGGTGTACGGTAACTATCAGTACCTGGGATGCCGTAATTAAACATGCCATTGTAGTAGCCATAGCTTTGGCCGCCCCAGCTATTGCCACCATAATTCATGCCGCCTACGTCGGTCTTGGTATCACGGGTGTAACGTGCACCCACCGTGGCCGTCAGGACTGGGGTGAATTTCCAGTCAGCCTGTGCAAACAGGGCCTTGGAATCGATTTGACGGTCAGGCTGGGCGTAGAACTGGCTGATAGGGATGTTGTTGGGGCCATAGTGCATTTGTTCCTGGCCAAAATTGATGGCATTCTTTTCATGCATCCAGAAAGCGCCAGCCACATACTGCCAGTTATCAAAACTTTGTTTCAGTTGAAGCTCATGCACGGTAGACAGGTATTTGGAATCCAGCGTGCGCGTGAGGTTATCCGAGATAGGCCAGACTGACCAGTTGCCATCTACCGGATTGCGGCCAGTGACTTCAAAGGCATAGGGTGAGACACCACCATCATCGTCATGCAACTGGCTGCGTTTCTGGTTCGCGTAGACAAAGCCATATTCCAGCGTGGTGTTCTTGTTCATGTTCCAGATAGCCTTGGAGCGCACTGTGTCTATCGACATATCCACTTTGCCTGGCACATTGATGAGCACATCATATTGACCACGTACACAAGCCCAGCGCGTGCCAGCGGACTGATCGCAGTCACGCATGCCGATGTAGCCTGCGCCAGAATCCTGGAAATGTTCATAGGCGAGTTGCCATTCCAGGTCATTATTGATTTTCAGCCTGGCAGCCAGACGCCCTGCCCACTGGTTCTGGTTATTGTAACCATCCGCCTTGGAAACTTTACTATTGAAGCGCTGGGTCACGTCAGGTATGCCATCCGGTTTCCAGCCTAGTGCCGGGATATTCGCTTCCGAGAAATCCTGCATCTGATTGAACGGGCTGTCCCTGGTGACTTTCATTAAGGTGGCACGCAGGGCCAGGTTATCACTGACTGCAATATTCTGTATGACATTGATATTGCGCAAGTTCAGGCGGCCAGTTTCAAATGAAGCACTGCCATAGGTAGATCCAAATTCTGGTTTGGCCGGGATGATATTGATACTGCCTGCGGTCGAATTGCGGCCAAACAAAGTACCTTGCGGGCCGCGCAAGACTTCTACCTGGTCCAGGTCAAACATCAGCGCCTGTGCGCCTTGTGGGCGTGGCGAGTACAGGCCATCAATATGCAAGCCTGCTGAAGGATCACCAATTTCGGTGAAATTGGTGGCAGTAATACCGCGTATGGTGATCTTGACGGCGGAGTCATTGGCCTGGCCATCCATCTGCACATTTGGCAATTCGCCAGAGATGCCAGCAAGATTAGTGATGCCTTGTTTGCTCAGTTTTTCCTGGCTGAAGGCAGTCACTGCCAATGGCGTTTTCAACAAGGATGTGGCACGGCGAGTAGCGGTAACGGTAACTTCCTGCACTTCAGATTTATCTGCATCTGATTTTTTTGCTTTGGATTTGCTTTCGACTTCTGCTGTTTTGCTGCTTTCCTGATCTTGTGCCCAGGTGTATGTAGTCAGTTGTGCGCAGGCGCTGGCGACTGCCAGGCTGATCAGGGTACGCTTGGTTATTTGATGAAACATCATGTCTCCCATATTATTTTCAGTTATCGGCGGGCAGTAGTGAACTGTAACAGTGGTCGCCGTGGTCCGTGCATGGATTTACATGCCGGTTTTACTGGTATTTTTTATTACTGATATTTTTTGGCTGGCATCTTTCGTGCCATGCACACATCTTGCTGAAATACTGTCTTGCTAATCCCATTTAATGGGAAGGTTTCCAATTTTACCGAAAAAACATAGTGCAACCCCCGTTTCTATTTGTCAATAAAAATGCACCCTGCACTGCGCCATGTGTTGATGTCTGCTTGGACGCGTCATGCGACAGAAGATGCCCTGATTGGTGTAGCTGACCTGCTGGTTTCTGCTGCTGTATCTGCTTTCCGCAAAAAATCTTTGTACCAATGTGCACTCAGTTTGGGCGTGCGCTCTTGCGTAGCAAAATCTACGTAGACGATGCCAAAGCGCCGGGAGCAACCTTCTGCCCATTCGAAGTTGTCCAGCAAACTCCAGAGAAAATATCCTTTCACCTGGCAACCCAGACGAATGGCTTCCTTGACGGCCAGCAAGTGGCGTATCAGGTAGTCACGGCGCAGTTCATCCCGCACTTCGCCATTGGTGTCGATATGATCATCATAGGTGGCCCCGTTTTCAGTGATGTACATGGCATGCGGCTGGTAGTCATCTTGTATGCGTTTCAGCAAGCTGGTCATGCCCTCTGGTGCGATTTCCCAGCCGAAGGCGGTGCGCTCTACACCAACAGCATCAACCAGGCGTGTATTCAACGGCGAAGCACCGGGTGCATGTTCTATGATTTCGGGGAAATAGAAATTCACTCCCAGAAAATCGGTGGCGACTGCCATTGCCTGCAGATCACCTTCGTGCACCGCTGGGGCATAATCCCCCAGCGCTTTCCACACATCCTGGGGGTAACCACGTCCATACAATGGATCCAGATACCAGCGGTTACGCAAGCCATCATGCAGACGCGCCGCTGCGAAGTCTTCCGGCTTGTCGCTGGCTGCCGAGATAGGGTGCAGATTCAGAGCCAGACCTATACTGGCATCCGGGACATTGGAGCGTATGACGGGCGTCGCCAGGCCATGCGATAACAACACATGGTGGCAAACCTGGATGGCTGTCTTGAAGTTTTTGATGCCCGGTGCATGTATGCCATCGGCATGACCCAGCATGGCAGTACACCATGGTTCGTTATGGGTAATCCAGTGCTTGACCCTGTCACCCAGATGCTTGCTCATGACATCGGCAAATTCAACAAAGGCATGCACTGTGTCGCGCTCCAGCCAGCCGCCCTGGCCTTGCAGGTATTGCGGCAAATCCCAGTGGTAGAGGGTTGCCCATGGTTGCAGGCCGCGTTCCAGCATGCCATCCACCAGACGTGCATAAAATGCCAGCCCTTCTGGATTTGGAGCACTGCCAGGACCGGAAAATATGCGTGGCCAGGAAATGGAAAATCGATAGGCATTGCTTCCCAAATCCTGCGCTATGTCCAGGTCTTCAGGCCAGTGATGATAGTGGTCACAGGCCATGGAGCCATTGCTGCCATCACGTATGGTGCCAGGCTGCTCACAGAAACTATCCCAGATGGAAGCAACCCTGCCACCCTCGGCTGCGGCCCCTTCTATCTGGTAAGCAGAAGTTGCCGTACCCCACAAGAAGTCGCTATTAAAATCTGTGCGTCGCAATTGCAAACCAGGTGCCGCGCCAGGATGAAGAAGACTTTTGCTCATATTTTGCGTACTCACTAAAGGTGAATCAAATTAGTAATTTAAAATTCAATTTATTGGAAACGTTTCCAAGTGCAATTAAAAAATTTTGAGCATTCGCTGCTCATCATTTTTCATATAGTACAAACTCTTGTCCGCACGCTAGACATTGTTGCAGGACAGCGCTTTTTTGGCCTCACTACCCGCCCTTCCTGTTCTATTTATTGAACAGTCAGACAGCTTTTAAGCATCCAGCTACTTACCGCATAGAAAACTGGATTTCCAGCATCTGCATCCTTCATTAATTACATATTAAGTCTCATGGAAAGGTTTCCATGTTTTCATAAAAAAAATGAACAGTCAAGAAATTCCATTCATTCTTTTTATTTTATTTGCAGCATTTCTACAACACATTCCGCAGGGAAATTTCAATCATCTGAAAAGCCAAGATCAAAACAATTTGTTCGCGGCTAAAACCGCTCCTGCGAAATGAGGGAAGCTCTGATTAAGGCCATTTTTAACCCATTCCAAATGTTAAAAAACAGTCGTCTCAACCGGCTTTGCGCTTCTGTGGTGCTGGCTTGGCAAGGGAAGCGCGCATGGTTAGCTTGATAGGGTAATCGCGCACCACCGGCCGCTTCATGTCATAACATCGGTTCAACAACTCATTTAAGGCGCTGAGGGTGACATCACGCCATGGTATATGCACAGAAGTCAGCGGTGGCGCCGCATAAGCTGCGCTCATGGTGTCATCGTAGCCTATGACAGACACGTCATGCGGCACTGAAATACCGGCTTGCTGAAAGTAAGACAAAGCTCCCAGGGCCATTTCATCATTGGCGCAAAACAAGGCTGTGAAGGCGTGGCCGGAATCCAGTAATTCCTTGGTGCAATTCCAGCCACCTTCTGGCGAGAAATCACTTTCGGCTATCCACATGTCTGCGGTATTGATGCCTGCCCGGCTCAACTCACCAAGGAAGCCGTTGATACGTTCCACGTTATCCGGTGAGCTTGCGGGCCCGGCAATGACAGCGATTTTCTTGTGTTTGTATTCGAGTAATGCACGAGCAGCCATAACACCACCATAGACATGGTCGGCAGAAAAACACTGTTCGGCGATGGTTTCTGATTCGTGGTTCAGGACTACCAGACGGTCACGCTTGGTGCCAAGGATGGAAAAATCCTCATCCGTGAGCACATTACTCATGACGATGAGACCATCACAACCACGCTCCATCAAAAATTCTATGCCCTCTATACCCTGACGCCGTTCATCGCCTATGCCGACACCAAAGGCAACCACCATATGCAAACCAGCCAGGCGTAATTCTGTATCGATGGATTGCAGGATGGGCATGTAGAAGGTGCCCTTGAGCACAGGGATATACACCCCTATCATTTGCGAGCTACCAGACAACAGACTACGGGCCGCATGAGAAGGACGAAAATCGAGCTCGGCTATCGCCTTTCTGACACGTTCCCCGGTTTTGGCCGACACAGACCCCCTGCCACTGACCACGCGCGAAGCCGTCCCCAATCCCACGCCCGCCAGGCGGGCCACATCCTTGATTGTCGCCACTTGATTCTTTTCCCAAATTATTGATTAGCCCAGTATATAAAATATTTACCCTGCCTGTTGTGAACAATTTTCAGCGACTATAAGCGCAAGCCTGATGTCGCCTCAAACAGAGACACCCTGCCAGCATCAATATCGAAACTCACGACCTCACCCACGCTGAAGTTGCGGTTGTCATGATCCAGCAAACACAGTTGCTGACTACCCACATTCAGCCACAGCAATTGGTGGTTTCCCATAGGCTCGACCAGGCACAATTGGCCGCTGTATGCGCCATTTTCCCGCATTTGCATATGCTCTGGCCGGATGCCCAGCACCACCCTTTCAGGTTCTGGCTTTTGCGCATCGCAGACATAAGCCGACATGTTCAGCTCCATGTGCTCGCTAATGAAACTCTTGTCAGCGCCAAGTTTGCCCGGAATGAAGTTCATCGCAGGTGCGCCCAGAAAGCCAGCCACAAACATATTGGCCGGACGTTCATACACCTCTGTGGGCGTACCCAGTTGCTGTATCTTTCCTGCCCGCATGACGACGATGCGGCTGGCCAGCGTCATGGCCTCTACCTGATCATGCGTGACATACAGCATGGTGGAACCCAGATTCTGATGCAAGAGCTTGAGTTCACGCCGCAGTTCAGTACGCAACTTGGCATCCAGATTGGAGAGTGGCTCATCGAACAAAAAGACCCTTGCTTCCCTGACCAGTGCACGGCCTATCGCCACCCTTTGTCTTTGGCCACCGGACAATTGCGCAGGCTTACGTTGCAGTAAAATTTGCAATTGCAGCATCTCGGCTACACGTGCTATACGCTCTTGTATCTCCGCTTTTGGCACGCCATTGATGCGCAAACCAAAAGACATATTCTTTTCCACCGTCATGGTAGGGTATAGGGCATAGGATTGAAACACCATGCCTATTTGCCTGTCACTGGGTTCTGCATCGCTGACATCGATACCAGCAATTTCTATGCTGCCTGCTGCAATATCGATCAAGCCGGCAATGCTGTGCAGCAAGGTTGATTTACCGCAACCAGACGGTCCCAGCAAGACCAGGAACTCGCCTTCTTCAACATCGAGATCCAGTTGCTCTATGATCTTTTGACCACCCAACTCTATACCCAGATTCTTGAGACTTACATAGGCCATGCACTCGTCCTTAACCCTTGACCGCGCCAGCGGCAATTCCGCGTACAAACCAGCGGCCTGATATGAAATAAATGGCGAGCGGCAGCAAGGCAGTCAATATGGTTGCTGCCATATTGACGTTGTACATTCTGGTGCCAGTCGTCGTGTTGATAACATTATTGAGTTGCGCCGTCATGGGCAAATGCTCACGCCCGGCAAATACCAGGCCGAGGATGTAGTCATTCCATACGCCTGTGACCTGCATGATGGCTGCCACCACTATCATGGGAAGGGACATGGGTAACATCAGTTGCACAAAGATACGGAAAAACCCGCCGCCGTCTATGCGTGCTGCATGAAACAATTCCTGCGGTATGCCCAGATAATAATTGCGGAACAACAAAGTCATGATGGGCATGCCAAAGATGACATGCACCATGACTATGCCGGGCAAGGTACTGAATATATTCAGAGTAGCCAGCACACGCACTAGCGGGAACATCATGACTTGTACGGGAATAAAAGCCCCTGCCAGCAAAATGCCAAAAAGGATGTGCGCACCACGCGGTCGCCAGAAAGTCAGCGCATAGCCATTCAAGGCGCCAAGGAAAATCGCCAGCACGGTGCTGGGCAAGGTAATCGCTACCGAATTCCAGAAACCGCCGCTGATACCTTCACAGGCCACACCTGTACAAGCGGTACTCCAGGCTTGCCGCCATGGTTCCATGGTGATGTCCGTGGGTAAGGCAAAGATATTCCCAAGGCGAATTTCATCCATGGACTTGAACGAAGTCACCAGCATGATATACAACGGCAATAAAAAGAATGCCGCAGCAGTCAGCAGGAAAGCATAAATGCCAATGCGAGCTGGTGTCCATGTGCGCCTTGCCTTCAGCATTATGCTTTCCCCTTGCGGGCGCGCGCATAAGCATAGGGTATGAGCAGTGCCAGCACTGGCAACAGCATCATGATTGCACCGGCGGATGCCAGCGCCAGATTGGCCCGCCCGAATAAATGGTCCATGATGAACTTGGCCGGTACTTCACTGGCGGTGCCAGGGCCACCCTGGGTCATGGCTTCGACTGCATCAAAAAGTTTGACGACAGCAGTTGCCAATAGTAAAAAAACGGTGGCGAAATTTGGCGCCAGCATGGGGATGATGATGGACAGGTAAACCCGCCAGGCCGGTATGCCATCCATGCGGGCGGCTTTCCAGATATCTTCGTCGATGCCACGCAAACCTGCCAGCAACATGGCCATGACCAGTCCAGAGGCTTGCCAGACCGTGGCAATGACGACAGTGTAGATAACCATGTCCTGGTCGATGATCCAGTCAAACTGAAAGTCCTTGAAACCCAGTTGGCGTATGCCTTGCTGTATTCCTATGCCGGGTGTCAGCATCCATTGCCACACCAGGCCAGTGGCGACGAAGGACATGGCATAAGGGTACAGGAAGATAGTGCGCAAGACACCTTCACCGGTAACATTCTGGTCGATGAACACTGCCAATAGAAAGCCGATGACAACACAGGCAACAATGAAAAGCACGCCATACAGTGCCAGATTATTCAGCGACAACAACCAGCGCTCATTCTCAAACAGGCGCTCATACTGCGTCAGGCCGACGAAATTATTTACAGGTAAAGTGCGCGAGCTGCTCAGTGATATTTTCAATGTCCACAACACTGTTGCCAGATAGCCGAATACCACAGTCAAACTCATGGGCAACAGGGCCGCATGAGGTATGAGCTTCAGATGCAGCTTGCCGTTGGATCTGGCGTAGCGAGAAGTAGCTTGCATGTGTGCGTATGTGGTTTTTCGTTGGTAGCTTATGCTCAATTTTTCAGTGCGGCGATGATATTCTTTTGCGCCTTTTCTACTGACATATTGGTGTTCCAGTAAGCAGTCAGGATATCGGTCAATGCCCCGTTTGATCAGGCGTCAGATAGATCTCGCCTATGCCAGCGTGGCGGCTTTTGTCCTTCATGATTTCCATCCCGGCCTTGGCGCACAGATTCATTTGTGTAGGATCAGCGTCATTCCGGACAGGAATGGAGCCTTTGAGTTTATTGAATTCCAGTTGCGGTCCAGGGGCGACCATGATGCTGGCCAGCAGTTTTTGCGCCTTGATGGTTTCCGCATTGCGGCTCTTGGGGAAGACAAATACGTCGCCCTGTATCAGGTAAGGCGCTTTTGGTCCCAGACCTGGCATGCAACCATATTCACGGCCAGCAACTTGTTTGGCGGCGACAAATTCACCCATGACCCAGTCACCCATGATTTGCATGCCAGCCTTGCCATTGATGAGCAAGGCTGTACTGTCATTCCAGTTGCGCCCTGGTGATGCAGTATCGATATAGGAATGTAGACGCTTGAAGCTCAGCAGCACTTTGCGAAAGGCTTCCGAGTTCATGGCCGCTGTGTCACGGTCACGTATCACGCTCAGGTAGAGGTCTTTGCCGCCCACATTCGCCAGCATGGCCATGAAGACGATAGTTTCTTGCCATGCCTGGCCGCCATGCGCCAGCGGTATCAGACCGGCTGCCTTGAGCTTGTCAAGGGCCGCAAACAACTCATCCGGTGTCGCAGGCTCCTTGTCTATGCCTGCTTTTTTGAAGGCTGATTTGGAATACCATATCCAGGTCGGCATATGAATGTTCACTGGCACGGCATAATAGTGGCCCTTGATCTTGAGCACATTGCGTATCGGCTCAGGCAAAGTCTTGTCCCAGTTTTCTCTGGCGGCGATCTCATCGACATTGTTCAACATGTCTTGCTCGACCACGTCCTGAAATTGTCTGGAAATATTGAACTGCGCCGCCGTCGGCGGATTGCCGCCCACCATGCGGTTGATAGCGACAGAGCGGGCCTGGTCGCCGCCAGCGATGGCAGTATCAGCCCAAGTGCCGCCTGCGGCGCGATAGGCATCAGCAAACTTGGCGACGGCGGCTGATTCACCGCCGGAAGTCCACCAGTGCATGACTTCCGTCTTTTGTCCGGCTGACTGCGCAGGCAGATGGACAGACGCAAGGCTGGCCAATACCATGGCCAGCGCCGGTTTATTCAGTTTACGCATTTTGTCTCCGTGTTGACGGTATCCAGACAGCAGTTCTTGGCCTGCTTTTTTCTGGTGGCTTTCCAGTGTTCTATTCTTGCTTGTGTTAATTTAACACAATTGGAAACGTTACCATAAATCCTGGCAAAATATAACACCCTGGGTTTTCAAGTGTCAACAAATTGTCGTCGAGAACAAACAATGCGGTATCCATACTGGCAATTTTTGTTGCTGGATAAATGTCGGTTTCAGCGTTGCAGCATTTTTTCACGCAATTGCGCAACGATGAGATCGACAAAACTTCTCACCTTGACATTCGCGTAACGCCCCTCTCTGTGTACCACATGCACTGGCAAGGGAGCGGTTTCATATGCCTGCATGACCCGACACAATTGTCCGTCATCAAAATACCCGCCCACCTGGTAAGAAAGAAGCCGGCTGATGCCCAGGCCAGCCAGGCTGCCTTCTATGGCAGCATCGTTGCTGCTGACCGTCAGACGCGGCTTGACCTTGACAGCCATATTCTGCCCGGCATGGGCAAAGCGCCATTCCACCATGGGGGTGACGCCAGTAGCGGCAATGATACTGTGCCTGCTTAATTCATCGGGATTGGCTGGCGTGCCATGTTGCTGCAGATAAACGGGTGAGGCGCACAGCACGCGGTGTATCTGCCCTACCTGTATGGCTTTCATGGTGGAATCTGGCAGCTCGCCTATGCGTACACCAACATCCACACCTTCTTCCAGCAAATTGACGACACGGTCGAGGAATAGCGCAGACACATCCATGGCTGGGTAGCGCTGTAAATATTCAACAATGCCGGGCATGACAAACATTTTGCCAAACATGACGGGCGCAGTAACCGTCAGGTGACCGCGTGGTTCGGCATTAATACCGGCGGTGGCCTCGTCAGCGGCCTCAACATCAGCAATGATGCGGCGCGCATCTTCCAGATAACGCTGCCCTGCTTCTGTGACCCTGACAAAACGGGTACTGCGATTGAGCAGCTTGACACTGAGCCTGGCTTCCAGCGCGGCGATGGCACGGGTGACAGCCGGTGGCGACATGGCCAATCGACGGGCAGCGGCAGCAAAGCCCTCTTCTTCAGCGACTGCCACAAAAACCGTCATCAGATGCAGCTTATCCATAGCACTCCAGCAATTGTTCCGCAATTTACAATAATCAATTGTAAATGATGGCTATTCTTCAGACAAACGATATTGCGTAAATTGCTCCTTTACAAATTCTCACTCGTCATTTAAAGGTTGAATAAATATGGATAAGTCAAAAGAAATTGCCCGCCCTCCCTTGCCTCCCTTTACACTTGAAACAGCAATGCAAAAAGTGCGCATGGCAGAAGATGGCTGGAATAGCCGCGACCCGGACAAGGTGGTGCTGGCCTATACCGTGGATACGGCTTGGCGTAACCGCCACGAATTCCCGCAAGGTCGTGAGCAAGTCAGGGAATTTTTGCAGCGTAAATGGGCGGCTGAACGCGAATACCGCCTGATCAAGGAATTATGGGCTTTTCGCGACAACCGCATCGCCGTGCGCTTCGCCTATGAGAGTTGCGATCATGAAGGTAACTGGACACGTTCTTACGGCAATGAGAACTGGGAATTTGCTGATAACGGTTTAATGCACAGACGCCTGGCCAGCATCAATGATCTGCGCATCAGCGCAGATCAGCGTCTGTTTCACTGGCCCCAGGGCAAGAGGCCAGATGATCATCCCGGGCTCAGTGACCTGGGCTTATAAACAAACCCGATATCCAGCCCAAACAGAGGGCACAGGAAAAACACGCGCCGTATGATTTCATAACTAAGGAAGCAAGTCGCTGCCGTCAAAGCGATCAACAGGATACCTTCAGTCAGCGCAGGCAGCGCCAGCGGCTTCAGGGTATGTGCCATGATGACGATATAAGTCTGATGCAGGATATAGACAGGAAACACAGCCTGCGTCAGATAGCGTCTTGCCGGACTATCGAAGTTCAGGTACTGCTTGGCATAACCACAAGCCGCAATGATAGACGACCAGGCCATGCAAACCCAGATGCAGCGCTGGAACATCATCAGCCATTTCGGTGTCTCGGCATAGTCGATATTAAAATAAATGATAAGGAAGATCCAGCCACATGCAGCCATCCTCAGTGCATGCCAGCGCAGGGAGACAAGCTCTTGCCAGAACGCTGAAGAATTGGCAATCAATGCGCCGAACACAAATACAAACAAGTAACAGGCATGGTTGTACCAGTCAGCAACCAGTCCATGATTCGATGGAAAAGCACTTAACAAAAACATGCGAACGATGGCCAGATAAGCAATGGGCAGAACCAGGATGCGCCAGCCCTTCATCTGTTTTTGCAAGCAGCTACGGGCGGCCTGGAACCAAGCTGGTTTATAAGCCAGCCAGAACCACAGCAACACACTATATACCCACAGGTAGGACACAAACCACAGATGGTTCCAGGTAGGCAGGTCCAGTACCTTGCCTTCGATCTTGAAACCACGGAAGCGATGCAGGTATAACTGCATGAATTCACTATAACTGCCTGCATAGGCCAGTTTTTCCACCACTTCCAGATAAGCTTGCGGCGGCACCACGATGTACATGCCAAAAATCAATGGCAGCAAAAGACGCAGGCTGCGGCTGCGCAAGAATTTCCCGGTAGCGATTTTTTCCAGCATGAAGGCAGATGCCACACCAGAAATGAAGAACAACAGGCTCAGGCGCCAGGGGCTGGTCAGCATCATCAGCGGTTGAATCGCACTACTTGCATGCGGACTTTTGACATGCCAGCCCCATTCCACATAGTACATACCTACGTGATACAGGATCAGCAGGAAGAAGGCAATGATCCTGACCCAGTCAAGAAAGTATAGCCGTTGGGATGGCAAACCTGGTAATGCGAGACTTGAACTTGACATGGCTCTTTTCTGGCGTTGATGAACACAGTTGTCATGCTAAGAGCATGATCAGATTCGTACCAGAAAAATGTGGCAGACTGGATGTGGGCAGGGGTGAAATGGGAAACTTGCAATCTCCAGATCTATCTGGCTAAGCCTTGTACCACTTCATCCCGGTGTTGACGGCTGCATGGCAGTCGTATGTCGTTCAACAGTACCAGCTCTGCATCGCCCTTTTGTGCCGGCACGACCTGGGTAATCTGGTCCAGCCTGACAATATGGCTGCGGTGGCACCGCACAAAGCCATTGCCCAGCCTTTCCTGCAAACCAGATAAGGTTTGCCTCATCATGTGCTGCTGTTGAGCGGTATGGATGACGACATAATTGTCCGCCGCTTCCAGCCGTATGATGTCGGTCAGTTTGATGACGGTGACACGGCCTTTTTCATTCAAGAGCAAATGCTGATCTGTCTGGATTTTTTTTTGCGCCGCTCCTGCGTTCCTGAACTTTTTGGAGAGAGCGCAAGAACCTCGTTTCATCAAAGGGTTTAAGCAAATAATCTATCGCATTCGCATCAAATGCCTGCAGGGCAAACTGGTCATAGGCGGTGACAAAGATGATCATAGGCACAGGCGCTGTCAATTGACTGGCGACGGTAATGCCATCCATCTCCGGCATCTGTATATCGAGAAAGACGAGATCTGGCTGCTGCTTGTGGATACACTCCAGCGCTTCCTTGCCATCCCGCGCTTCCGATACAACTGCGCCTGCCAAATGCTCGGCCACCAGGCGTCTGAGCTTGTCTCTGGCATAGGCTTCATCATCAACGATGAGGATTTTCATGTCGCTAAGCCCCCGACATCAAAGGCAAGCGCAGCTCGGTCATGACACCAGCAGGTACCAGGTTGCTCAACTGGAGGCTGGCTTTATCTTGATACAAAACTTGCAGCCGCTGTCGCAGATTACTGATGCCCAGGCCTGGGCCTTGATCACTCTCATGCAAGTGCCCGACATCATCCGCCATGCGTATGATGACTTGCCCTTCCTCCCTATATGCACTGATCTTTAGCTTAGTAAGCTCGCTACGTTTTTCCACGGTATGCTTGAAACTGTTTTCGAGTATGGTCTGCAGGCTCATGACGGGTACTTTACTGGCCAGCACTTCGTCAGCAATGTCCCATTGGATTTCCACCCTGTCGACAAAGCGCAGGCTCATCAACTTCGCATAGGCTTGCAGCAGATTCAGCTCATCTGCGAGGCTGGTTTCGCTGTGCTGGCCCAAGTCCATACTGGCGCGCAAAAGTGAGGCGATCTGGCTTAGTGCAGTGTCAGCCAGTTTGACATCGCTATACATCAGCGATGAAATGGTATTGAGTACATTGAACAGGAAATGCGGCTGCATCTGTTGAGTCAACCTGTGCAATTGCGCCTCGCGCAACAGAGCTTGGGATTTTTCTGTTTTTTCTTTTTCTTCCAGCAAAGAAGCATAGGCTTGCAGACCAAAAATCACCACATAGAACATGCCAAAGAACAGGAAAATCTTGCTGCTTTCATAAAAATAAACCTTGAACCAGGCATCATGTTGGTAGCTGAGCCCCAGCAAGGCATAAACCGAGTGACGCAGGCCATATACCAGCACAACAAATAATGTGCTGAACAAAGGCAGAGACCGTATTTGTTGCCAGAACCATTTGGCTGGCGCCTGCAGCAAACGCCTGTCAGTCAGTTTTCGCTTTTGTAGCAAGAGCAGCAATGTGCCAACGAGAGCGGAAGAGCTTTCCCAGAATATGGGTTCCCAGATATGCTTGCCGCCACCTTTCAGATGATCTTGCACAGCCACGGTCACCATCAATATCCAGAACAGAAACCAGCCTGTGATTACTGGTTTCTTGATTTTATCCCGATACGCCAGTCCGTCCATCATTGCGCCACAAGATTGCTGGTGCCCAGCCATTTGCCACTTGCACTCAAATCACGGGTCATTTCCAGCACCAGTTTTTCCACTGCCATGGCAGCATTCGTCAAAGGGATATTTTTTGATGCGCAGAGTGTCACAGTGCGTGATAGTTGTACATCGCTGATGGGGCAGGCGCGCATTTCGCCACGTTCAATTTCTGCCAGCATTGGGGAGACAGGTAAGATAGTTGCGCCCATATCAGCCAGCAGTGCAGACTTTAGAATTGCGATCGAAGTGATGTCGATGACATTTTCTATGCGCATTCCCTGCTGCCGGACCACCTGCTCTATGCGCGGCCGCACACCGTGTTGTATGCTGGGCAAAATCAGCGTAGCCTCCAAGGCCTGCGCCAGGGTAATCGATTTACGTTTGCAGGCAAATTGCGAATCCGTGCGCGTGATGTACATCATTTCTTCTTCCACCAGCGGCTTAGTGGTGAAGCCACCCAATTGACCATCATCAAACAGGATGGCGAGATTCAAACGACCTGAACGCAATTGCTCAGTCAGGTTGCCTGTCAATTCTTCTGTCAGTTGAAACACGATATCTGGGTATGCAGTACGTACTGCTTTCAAAGGGGAAAAGCCAGCGCGCCTGAAGCACTTTGCGGTATGCCCAGCGCGACTGTGCCGCTGGGTTTATCGGTCGACTGCGCGACAGCCGATTTGGCATCGCTGACTTGTTTCAAGATCGCCAGTGCATGTTCATAGAATATTCTGCCGGCATCGGTAGCTTGCATGCCCTGAGCAGACCTGTGCAACAAAGTTGCGCCCAGCTCTTCTTCGAGTTGCTGCAATTGCTGGGTCAGGGCGGGCTGCACGATATGCAGCACCCGAGCAGCACGCGACAGCGAGCCGTGATCGACGATAGCAATAAAATAACGTAGCTGGCGCAGTTCCATTTTTTTATTCCACAGGCTTGATAGCCCGTCTTTCTATTGATGAAGACAGGATCAGGGAAGTCGAGGTCACACCGCAACGTGCCAGGCTGGTGATCACTCGCTCCAGCTCGCGCACCGAAGGTGCAACGACTTTGACGATCACGCAATCTTCTCCTGTAATGGCATGGCATTCAACTACTTCTGGTACTTGTTCGGCAATTTTCAATACCGGCGTATCGGTTGCACGGCTGGCAATACGGACAAAGGCAGTGATGCCATAACCCAGCGCTTCAGGGTTGACCCTGGCATGGTAACCAGTGATGACATTCGCCGCCTCCATGCGCTTGATCCTTTCAGTCACGGCAGGCTGGCTCAGATGTATGCGCCGACCTATCTCGGCCATGGTGACCCTGGCATCGGCCTGCAAAATCTCGAGGATTTTGCCATCCATCAGGTCCAATTCTATCTTCATGGGAAAAGCCTGCTTTTTCGTTGAGATTAAAAGAAATGTACCTGATTTACCTTTGATTATCCATTTAAAATTCAATGTCACTAACATACACTGTTTACTTGAAATTAATTTTAGCCTCCCCAGTCATGCGCGATTTGCCACGTAAAGTCTTATTCTCCCTGCTCACCGTCTATATAGTCTGGGGCTCCACTTACTTTGCCATACAAGTGGCACTGAAGGCTTTCCCGCCTTTCATGATGATAGGTACACGCTTTCTAGTCGCAGGGGCTATCCTGTATGCATGGCAAAAATGGCGCGGTGCAGCCAACCCGACTTTGCGTGAATGGCGTGATGGCGGGATTGTCGGCATCCTGATGCTGGGTGGCGGCACCGGTTTGACTGCAGTGGCACAACAATATGTCTCTTCTGGCCTCACTGCGGTTTTCATTGCGTGCTCGCCCATGATCTTGTCTGGCCTGTCCGGCCTGTTTGGTGACTGGCCCAAACGCCGTGAATGGGTCGGCATATTCTGCGGTTTTGCCGGAGCCATGCTGCTGGCATCAGACGGCCAGTTCTCGGCTCAACCTTTGGGCATACTGTTCTTGCTGGGGGCGATACTGTGCTGGGACGTGGGTTCAATTTTGTCGCAAAAGAAACTCAAGATGGCAGCAGGCGGCATGGGTTTTGCCAGTGAAATGCTGGTAGGCGGCTTATTCCTGTTTATTGTCAGCCTGTTCAAGGGAGAGCAACTGACGGGTGAAGTCACCATAAATGCGGTGGCTGCCTGGGCTTATCTGGTAGTGGCAGGCTCCTTGCTGGCGTTCACGGCCTATATGTATTTGCTATCCAAAGTACCAGCTGGACTGGCCGCAAGTTATGCCTATGTTAATCCCGTTATTGCTGTTGCCCTGGGCGTGGCGTTTGGGGGTGAACATTTATCCGTGCGCGAGATGCTTGCCATGAGCATCATCCTTGGCAGTGTGGTCGTATTGACGAGTGCGCATCAAAAGCCCAAGGAGCAGACTGCCAGTTAAAGATTGAAGGCAACTTGAAAAAGAAAAAGCGGAACAGCAAAAGTCTGGGGACACTTGCTTTTCCTGCTTTAAAAGAATTCGGCAGTATCGTTGGACACTTCCGTATGCAAGTCCCCGCTGGTCACCAGTGCTTCATAAAAACAAGTGCGGTTACGTCCATTCGTCTTGGCAAAATACAGGGCCTGATCGGCCCGGCCAACGATGGCAACGGCTGGTTCAAACGGGTCTATGCGGGCATAGCCTATGCTGATGGTCACCGTCCCCACCTGCGGGAAATGGTGCTGCTCCACATTCTGACGAAACCGCTCAAAAATGCTATGGGCATCTTCTTGCGAAGTAGAGCGCAGCAAAATCACAAACTCTTCTCCACCGAAACGGAATAAGCGGTCTGAAGGCCGGAAAGAACTACGCAAAAGATTGGCAATGAGGATCAGGACCTCATCACCATATAAGTGGCCAAACTGGTCATTCACACGCTTGAAGTGGTCAATATCCAGTACGGCAAGCCAGTGCTGACGTTCAGGTTCATGGCTGCGGCGCTCTTCTTCTTCACGCTCGGCTTCGGTGCTGGCACGTTGCTGCAAGGCGCTGCTACGTAGCACCTTAGAAAAATTATCATCAAAAGTCTTACGATTAAGCAAACCTGTCAGTGAATCGCGCTCACTGTAGTCAAGCAGGTTCTGGAAGTTGCGGTAGACAATCAGCATGCCGCTGACGACTTCCATGGTGGTCGCCGTGTAATTGGCTGGTTTATAGATTTCCAGACAAGTGTGCAGCTTTTCATTGATCCAGATGGGCAACCAGATAATCTTGCCGCCCTCAATGGAATGTTCAATGACTTGCTGCTGCAATGCAATACCCTCTTTCAACTGAGGGAAGAATTCTATGGAGTCACTTGATGAGGGGGCAGTCTGGGTCTCATCGGTAATTGCGACATTCCCATCTTGTATGCAGATATGTGGCTTAATAAAGACTTGCTGACCAACAGAAACTACATCGAGTACCCGCGCCAACTCTGCGTTGGTCAATTGACGCAACGCAGTAATCACTGAAATATTCAGTAAATCGTGATCGCGATGCCCGGTAATTTCTACCAGGTGTTTAATGATTGATTCCATGCCCCGTATTCCTGCATCTTCCTGCCGATCCCTGCATCATTACCAATACGAACTCGCCAGCAATAAACAACACGGCACTTGACTCAAGTGCGCAAATTACCCTTATGCAATAGTATAACAAACAGGGCTGGCTTTACCTGATATTCTGCAAACAATTCCAGTACGACCATGTTTTAGGTAAAAAGTACTAAATATTCAGACAAAAACTTTTGTAAATAACGACAAGCTTTCTGTCCTGCGCAGAACTAAAGTAATATAAACAGGGCTTAAGCAAAATTGTCTCAGCAAGGCGTAGCGACGAAGACAGTACTTTAGTACGGCGACGAGTTGCAATGCAGCTGGGGTGCGTTTGCGTAAGCCCAAATAACAAGAGATCATTTCAACCGTTTTTTATTGGCAGGATGAAACCATGTGCAAACCACAAGTGAAGTTATCCACCCCGGCCATGATGGCGATACTGATGCCTGCAATGATGGTTAGCAGTGCGGCATATGCCGGGTCTGTCGTCCAGGTTACGGACAGCGGTGGCCAGCCAGTTCTGGATGCGGTGGTCTATGCAGAACTAGCCAGCGGGCCACAGCCTGCCAAAATGGCCAATGCCGAGATACAGCAAAAAGACAAGAAGTTCATGCCCTTTGTCACGGTGGTGCAAACTGGCACCTCGGTCTCATTCCCCAACAATGACACTGTCAGGCATCACGCATATTCATTTTCACCAGCCAAGCCCTTTGAATTGAAGCTGTACTCTGGCAAACCTGCTGCCCCTATCGTCTTTGACAAAGCGGGAACGGTAGTTGTTGGCTGTAACATCCACGACCAGATGGTGGCCTATATTCATATCGTGGACACCCCTTACTTTGCCAAGACCGATGCCGCCGGTACGGCCCGCCTGCCCAATATGCCCGCCGGCAAATATGTCCTGAAGACCTGGCATCCGAAACAGCCTACGACCGCCAACGTGCAGGAGCAAAGTCTGCAAATGGATAGCAACAATCCTGCTGTCACAGTCAAACTGAATTACAAGGCTGTATAAGATTACTTTTCCATGCACATTTTGAGGAAAGTTCATGCGTTTGCATAGTTTGGAAAGCCGTGTCGTTACCCTCTTCATAGGCTTGCTATTGACGGTACAACTGGCAGCTTATTTTGCCATTGGCAATGCCATCGACAGAAATGCACGCGATGCCGTTGAAGACAGGTTGATAATCAATGAGAAATTCCTGCTACGCCTGCTTGATCAAAATGCACAAAACCTTATACAGGGTGCCATAGTCCTGGCTAAGGAATATGCCTTTCGCGAAGCCATAGGCACGCATGATACTGAAACCATCGTTTCCACATTATCCAACCACGGCAATCGCATAGGTTCAGACCTGACCATGCTGGTTGGCCTGGACAGGAAAATCACGGCATTCTCGAACACCAGCAAAAACAACCGCACTGGCAATGGTAACGGTGTGAATAATGAATTGAGCAACAGCCTGCAACAATCAGTCGCCACGCTGATACAGACTGCAGAAAAGTCCGGCAGTGCTGCCAGGACTGCTATTGTCGATGGCAAGCCCTATCAAATGGTCGTTGTACCTATTGAAGCTCCAGTCACGATCAGTTGGGTGGTCATGGCTATTCCCATAGGCAAAGCCCTGGTGAGTGATATGCATGCATTGTCACGTATGCAAATCACTTTGCTGACCTCGGAAAAACAAGGGCGCTGGGCAGCGAATGTCTCCAGCATGAGCGACGAAAATGCCAGCAAACTGGCGCAACAATTGCCCAGTGCTGAAAAACAGGTCAGTTATCTGCCCGCCTTACAAATCGATGATGATCAATACAGCGCCCGCATACTCAAACTGGCACAAAATGAAGACTTCAGCACCATCGCCGTGCTGCAATTATCCATCAGCGAGGCAGTTGCGCCCTTTAAGGAATTACAACGCAACATCCTGATACTAACCGTCCTGGGTGCTGTGGTTGCCAGCATTATTAGTGCCATCACGGCACGCCGCATTACCGGGCCAGTACGTCAGCTCGCAGAAACTGCACGCAGCCTGGGTGCCGGTGACTACACGGCCACCATCAACGTCAAACAAAAAGATGAAATTGGCGATCTGGCGCGCACCTTCATGACTATGCGCGATGGTATTGCCCAGCGTGAGAAGGAAATCAGCCGGCTGGCTTACTGGGATACCCTGACCAATTTACCTAACCGTGCCCTGTTCACCGACATGCTGGAAGAAGCCATTGCCAGTGCACGCTCCCATGAAAAGTCCTGCTATGTGCTGATGATGGATCTGGATCGTTTTAAACATGTCAACGACGTCATGGGGCACCGTTTTGGCGATATCCTGCTGAACCAGGTTGCCATACGCCTGTCTGCGGAACTCGGCGCCGGCGGCACTAAACCAGCCCGCCTTGGTGGCGATGAATTTGCCATACTCCTGCCGCACAGCACAAAAGAAGATGCGCTGGATCTGGCGAACCGCATCTTGCGCTCGCTGGAAAAACCTATTTCCATAGAAGACCAGACTGTCGATCTGGGCGCAGGCATAGGGATTGCTGGCTTCCCTGAACATGCCAGCGATGCCCAGACCTTGCTGAGCCGTGTCGAAGTCGCCATGTATGCCGCAAAACTCGGCAATAGTGGCGCCATCGTTTATTCGCCGGATATCGATAAATCCAGCCAGCAGAGTCTGTCTCTGCTGAGCGAGTTGCGGGCGGCGCTGGAGCAGCAAGCCTTCCGCCTGTATGTACAACCCAAGGTCGACCTGATCCATGGCCAGGTGGTTGCGGTTGAAGCACTGGTACGCTGGATACATCCTGAGCGTGGCTTTATCTTTCCCGATCAATTCATTCCCTTTGCCGAGCAAACCGGCTTCATACGGCAACTCACCCACTGGGTCATGAATGAAGCAGCACGAGTATGCCGTGTCTGGCAAGAGCAAGGTATCAACTTGAAAATCTCGGTCAATATTTCTACCCGCGATTTGCTGGATCAGGACTTGCCAGCCAAATTTGCCCAGATATTGCACGCCAATGAAGTTGAAGCAGCCTCGTTTTGCCTGGAAATCACTGAAAGTGCCATCATGGATGACCCGATCAGGGCTTTTCAGACCCTGGACAAATTACATGCCATGGGGCTGGAGTTATCGATCGATGATTTTGGTACCGGCTATTCGTCGCTGGCCTATCTGAAACGCCTGCCCGTCCATGAATTGAAAATCGACAAATCTTTCGTGCTGAAAATGGAAAAGGATATAGACGACACCAAGATCGTCAAGTCCACTATCGACCTGGGCCACAACATGGGCTTGCGGGTGGTTGCTGAAGGAGTGGAAAACATCGAAGTCATGCACTTGCTAAAAGAACTGAGCTGCGACCAGGCACAGGGTTATTACATCAGCAAACCCATGCCCTCAGCTGACTTACCCGCCTGGCTGTGTAAATGGCAAGATCAGCATGCGCAATCTCAGGAAGCCTGATCAGGCCAGGTGAACGAACTGACCTGATTTGCGGTCACGCTTGCGGTTGTACATGCGACTATCGGCAATCTTGATCAGGCGCACATAGTCACAGCCATCTTCCGGAAAACTGGCCCAGCCTATCGACACCCCGACACTGACCACGATATCGTCAAGCGAAATGGGTTGCTCAACAATATTGCAGATTTTTTCCACCATATTATTGATGTCTATGGAGTTCTTTGTGTCTTTCAGCAGCAAGACAAATTCATCACCGCCATAGCGTGCCACTTCATCGGTATCGCGTATGGCAGAGCGCAGGCGAGCGGCAATAATCACCAGTGCCTTGTCACCAGCATCGTGGCCGTGATTATCATTGATGTACTTGAACCGGTCCAGATCGATAAACAACAAGCTGAAGCCTTCACTGGCGCCTGGGTTTTCCAACGCCAGTTTTTGCAGGTAGTTAATCTGAGTGAACAAGGATTCACGATTTGCCACCTGGGTCAGCTTGTCATAGCGCAGCTTGTTCTCCATCTCGATAAAAGTTTGGGCCAGCATGCCTATTTCGTCAGTGCGGCAGATTTGCAGGCTAGGCATGGGTTCGCCATTGCCAAATTTTTCTGCCGCTGAAGTCAGCTTGCGGATGTCGCGTATAACGCGCTCGACAATGGTCAAGCCTATGGTCAATGCAAAGATGATGCAAGCCAGGGCAACCACCATACTTTGCATGAAACCCTGGTTGATACTGCTCATGAAGTCAGCACGCGGTACCGCTACCACAGTCAGCCAGTTCAAGCCCTGCTTATTGCCCAGCGGTGAAATTGCCACATCGATGGTGCCACTGCTGAGTTCTATGGACTGGGTCTGGGTAGCTGGCAATTTCAGATTCCCCACCTTTTGGAAGGTTTCGCTGATCAGGGGAGTCTTCATGTCGATAGCACGCATGCGCTCGGGCGTGCCATTGACGGTGCGTTCTGGCAGCTCCTGGCCAGAAGTGGCGACGATATAGCCATCAGCATCGACAATGTAGGCGACACTGTTTTTACTGATTTCCAGCTTGCGCAGGAAATTTGACAATTCCTTGAGTGTCAAATCTGTCGCCATGACACCGGCAAATTCATGGTTCTTTTGATAGACTGACTTGGCCAGGGTGATGGTCGGATAATGGAAAGAGAAATTATTATAGATTTTTGACCAAACCGGCTTCTCTGAGTTTTGCGCCGTCTTGTACCATGGCCGCAATCGAGGATCAAAATCATCGCTGCGCAAGATATTCGAACGGTCACCCACATGACTGACACGAAATACCGTGCGCTTGTCACTATCAGGCTCACGCCAAAATAGCTGGACAGTTTCCCTGGAAACCCTGTAGACACCAACAAAACGCCCATCGCTACCACCGAAATAGACATAATTATTGACATCCATGAACAAACCACTGGCAGCCCAGAATTTCTCTTCCAGGGCTTTCATGTCAGCAGAAAAGCTCTGCACCTTGGGCAAATTGATGGAGCTGGGAGCCACGGATTCCAGTGCTATCAAGGCACCATCCAGATGTTTTTCAGTCGCATGGTTGATGCGGTTGACCATGTCCACCAGAATACGCTGGGTCAGGGTATAGACGGCGTCCGTCCCGGCCTTCATGGAGACCCAACCTATAGCGGCAGATACACCGATTACCAGCACGGTAATCGGTATCACCAATTCTCGACGCAAAGACGAACGACTCATACTTGGGCTCAAAAAAAACAATCGGTAATTATCTCTTGCTGACTCCAGTCTCTTCCGACTGACCGCCTACAGCTGTTGCGCTTGAAATTGGTCAGGAATTATTCCCGGAAGAAAAATCAGGGGCTTAAGTATATACCGTTAAAAATTGTTAAAACCAACTTATGCAGCAACACAGAAATTAAATCTTGCGTATTGTGGTAAAGGGACGCATACGCCAAAGCAAGATACTAAGTTCAACTTAGCTTTTCATCCATTTCTTTTATAACTTGAATCGTTTAGCCTTAAGAAAATTTCTTTTGAGCAAACAGCACATTATGGACTTATACGTCACCGAAAGCGAAGTCAGGCAGCTTGAGCAGCAGCTCACTGGTCAGGTGACACAGGAGCAACTGCATGAAGCGCTGACGCTGGCGTGGCATCTGCGACAGCGTGATAGCGGTCGTGCCTTGGTGCTTTGTGAAGATATCAGCAAATTGCTGAACACTTCAAGCCGGAGTGACACTGACAAAGCACTAATTTATCTACGCATGCAATTGATAAGGGCGGAAGAAAAATGGTTGCATGCCGACCTTGAAGGTGCTGCCGCCATAGTCCATGCCATACTCAGGCATCCGGATGTCCATCTTGACCGCGCCAGCCTGAGTGATGCCCACCGCATGCTGGGCTTTATATTTTCTGACCAGGGCAAGCACGTTGAGTGCGATATAGAGATGGCTATCTCCATCGATGAAGCCAGCAAGGCCGACGACATGCTGCGCAAGCAAAGCACAGCTGCTGCATTGGCCAGAGTTGCCGTCTTGCGTGATGACAAGCTGGCAAAATCTTACTTCGACCGCCATTTTGATTCCAGGAATACTCCGAAGGATATTCATCCTGGACTGGCAGCACTGATGAATGATTTTCTTGGCTTGCATGCGGGCTTGAACGGGCATCTGGAAGAATCTGGTGCTTTTCTGAACAAAGCTTTCGAACTATGCCTGGACTCTGGCCAAATACGCCGGGCTATCCTGACCGCCGCCAATATTGGTTATAACTATAGCATCGCAAACGACTTTGAATCTGCACTGGAATGGTTGCAGAAAGCCTTGAAGCTGGCGAAACCTACAGGCTGGTCGCCCAGCATAGGAAATTGCCTAATGCAAATTGGAGACACTTTGCGCAAAATGGGTTCTCTGGATGCAGCAGAACATATGCTGCATGAAGCTCTGGAGCAATTGGCCAAACTCACCAATTCGCGCAATTATGCCTTGACCATCAGCGTATTGGCTGATGTGGCACTGGACAGGCGTGACTATCACCTGGCCCTGAATTTGTTCACCCAACTCAGCATGCTGCCAGGCGCACAAGAACAGGCTGACTTGCAGGAAACCGCCATTCGCGGCCAAACCAAGGCCCAGGCCAAACTCAAGTCCCCCCTACGCGAGACTGCCAATAATAAGTCTGCAGCACTTGCTGCAAAGCGCTAATTCCACTTGTGCAAGCCGTGTCCAGCTTGTATAAATAACTCTTGCGCAGGTTTTCTGCCAGCAAGATGCTGGTCAATCAATATCAGCCGTAACGATCTCCCATGCAGCCCTTATTACAACGACTCATTTCCAGCCTGGCTCTGCTCAGTTTGCTAGCAGCCAACCAGGCCAGTGCTCAACACTTGCCCATGCCAGACAAGGGCAGACTGCTGGCAACTGCTGGAGTCACACAACTGGAGGGTGCCGGCGGCGGCGGGCTGACACCCTGGGCAACGATCACCGGCTACGGCAGTGAAGACAGCTATGGCGTGAATGCCCATATCACCCAGGTTGCTACCCAGGATTACCGCTTGCAAACCACCGGTGTCGCCTTAGGCATCGCTGACAAACTGGAATTTTCGTTAGCAAAGCAGAAATTTACCGGCAATCTGGCACCACTGGATCAATTGGAATTGCAACAGGATATCGTCGGTATCAAACTCAAAATTGCCGGTGACCTGGTCACTGACCAGGATAGCTGGCAACCCCAAGTCGCCATCGGTGCCATGTATAAACGCAATCACTCAATCAAGGGCCTGGAAGCTCTGGGAATCACCAACGTCAAACAACTTGGTGCTGTGGATGATAGTGGCGTGGATTACTACCTTTCTGCCACCAAACTGCTACTGGAGCATAGCCTGCTCGTGAATGGCACGTTGCGTCTGAGCAAAGCGAACCAGATGGGCTTGCTGGGTTTTGGTGGCGACAAGCGCAAAGGCTACCAGCTCTTGCCTGAGGTTTCGCTAGGCTATCTGATCAACCGCAAGTTGGTTGCTGGCGTGGAATATCGCAGCAAGCCACAAAATCTTGTAGTCGATAACGAAAAAGCGTATTACGATGCTTTCCTGGCCTGGTTCCCCAGCAAGTCATTTTCACTGACCCTGGCCTATGCGCATCTGGGTGACATCACCGTCTTCAATCCGAAAAGCCAGCGCGGCTGGTATTTGTCGCTACAAATTGGCCAGTGAGAAGATGCGCATGAAAATACACACTTGTATTCTGGTGACTTTATTAACCTTCAATCATGCGGTTTATGCCCAGTCCGGCCCAGCCAGTTTGTTTCAGGATTTGGGAGGTGAAGCTGGCATCAGCCTGATAGTCGATGAAAGCCTGCTCATCATCCTGCAGGATGAGCGCATCAAAGCCTCGTTCAAGGAAACCAATATCCCCAGACTGACACAGTTACTGAAAGAGCAATTTTGCGTCATCAGTGCCGGCCCCTGCAAATACACTGGTGACGATATGAAAACCGTGCATCAGGGCCTGAGTATCAATGCTGCACAATTTTACGCATTGGCTGAAGATGTGCAAATCGCCATGGATAAACTGGCAATCCCCCCTGCGACCCAGAATCGCCTGATGGCGAAACTGGCACCGATGAAACGGGATATCGTTTTGCCTCAAACCAGGCCCTGATTTTTTTTCCTTTTTTTGCATCAAACCTGAATCTGATTTTCAATAGCCTTCGTACAAAAAGCAGGTGCACGGTTTTCCGTGCAACATTGCCGCTTAACCAAGAGGAGATATGATGCAAATGAAGAACAAGATCCTTACCCTGGCACTGCTGGGGATTAGCACTACCTGTATGCACGTCGCTCAGGCTCAGGATATGTTGAAACCCGACATGGGGAAACTAACCGCCACTGGCGGCGTCAGCCAGCTTGAAGGTGCCGGCGGAGGTGGTTTGACCCCATGGGCACTCATTACAGGCTACGGTACGCGCGACAGCTATGGTGCCAACGCCCATTACACTCAGGTCAATACTCAGGATTACAGTCTAAAGACCTATGGTGTGGCCGTTGGTATCGCTGATCAGGTAGAGTTGTCACTGGCCAGCCAGGAATTTACAGGTTCACTCGCGCCCCTGAATGCCTTGAATATCAAGCAGGATATTTTTGGTGTCAAAGTCAAAGTAGCTGGTGACGCCGTGTACGACCAGGGTAGCTGGATGCCACAAGTTGCGGTAGGTGCCATGTACAAGCGCAATAAAGGCATAGGCGGTCTGGGCGCGCTGGGTGTGACGAATGTCAAACAACTGGGGGCCAAGGGCGACAGCGGCGTTGATTACTATGTCTCGGCAACCAAAATCCTGCTGGAGCAAAGTCTGCTGCTGAACGGCACCTTGCGCATGACCAAAGCCAACCAGATGGGCATACTGGGCTTTGGTGGCGACAAAAAGGATAGCTACAAACCCATGCTGGAAACTTCGGTCGCCTATCTGCTGAACCGCAAATTGGTCATCGGTGCGGAGTATCGCATGAAGCCGCGCAATCTCGGTGTCGACAATGAAAAAGACTATTACGACGTCTTTGTCGCCTGGTTCCCGAGCAAGAATCTGTCTGTCACTGCGGCATATGCAACTCTGGGCGATATCACTATCTTCAATCCAAAAAATCAGCGTGGCTGGTACTTGTCCCTGCAAGCCGGATTCTAAGCCTCCATAGACAGCTACAAATTATAGAAAGATCACATCATGAACACTATGCTTTCCCGTATCAGCAAAATCACTGTCAGCCTCTTCTTGCTTGCCAGCTTGTCTGCACAAGCACAAAGCGGCAATGATGCACTGTATCAAAGCCTGGGAGGTAAAACCGGCATCAGCACTTTTGTTAATTCCTTCATTACCATCGTGCTGGAAGATGCCCGTATCAACAAAGCATTCAAGGACACCGATACGGAAAGACTGGCCAGCTTGCTGACCGAACAATTCTGTGAACTTAGCGGAGGCCCTTGCAAATACAGTGGACGCGACATGTATGAAGCGCACAAGGATATGCAGGTGACAAACGCCCATTTCAACGCCCTGGCGGAAGACTTGCAAATCGCCATGGAAAAGCATGATGTACCATCGTCGGTACAAAACAAACTGATCGCCAGGCTGGCACCTATGCAGCGGCCCATCGTCACCAAATGAATTTTGTGTTGATAGGAAAAATGATGAAGCCATTATTTATTCAAAAGTGTCCTGCCCTTTTCACCCTGGCGATGGTGCTGTCAGTAAGCTCGCACATGCCGGCGCATGCAGCCAAACTGAATTTCCAGGCGCTCGATAAAAATGGTAATGCCATGAATGATGTAGTGGTGTACGCGACACCGATAGGTATGCCCTTGCCAGCCTCAGAAAAAGCCGAGGCAACAATTTCGCAAAACGATATGCAGTTTTCACCGTATGTGACAGCAATACACACGGGTTCTCAAGTCAAGTTTCCCAACTACGACAAGATGGAACATCATGTGAAGTCTTTTTCGGCTGCAAAGGAGTTTGAAATCAAGACCTATGAACGTGGCGTGGTTCCACCACCCGTCATCTTCGACAAACCCGGCATCGTCATCGTCTACTGCCTCTTGCATAACTGGATGCGCGCCTATGTACTGGTGCTGGACACACCATATTTTGTCAAGACTGACCAGAGTGGTACAGCCATGCTGGACAAACTGCCAGACGGTAATTACGACATTAAGGCCTGGCATCCCAATATGGGCAGTATCAAACCGCCGCTGAGCCAGACTGTCAAAGTCACGGATCAGTCCGCACCTGTCAAGTGGCAATTTGATTTTGTGCCGGTGGCTAGAAAAGCAAAATAGGCTAATAACTGTCGATATTGAAATAGAAATGAATCCGGGCGCGAGTGCCCGGATTCATTTTCTTGCCGCTAAGTTTTGCTCAGACTCTCGAGCCATGTTGCAAACTCTTTATCCATGCTCGTACCCCAGGACCTGACCAGGGATTGGTAGCGCGGATAATCACCGCTACGGGTAAACACCAGCATCTGATCTATCTTTGGCCTGTGTTTCTCCATCATGAAACGTACCGCCAGATAACCCCAGCTATATATCCTGGCAGTGCCATTATTGTTTTCATAGCCGGTGTCGAATAACTGGCTCAATGCATAGGTCTTTTCAGTAGCAGCCTTGATAGCCGCCGGATTATCCTTGCCCTTGGAGACATACTCAGCGATGCCCTCGGTCCACCATACCAGGTAAGGCGTCAGCGGCGCAGGCTTGGCGCAGTTTTCTGGCGGCGCATGCGAGTCGTGCAGGTTGGCGCAAAAGTCGCCATACAGATTAAAGCGTCCATCGAGATAATGCACATATTCATGACCCAGATTGAGGATGCTGCCATCTTTTTTCTGGTTGGCGACAAACTCTGCCTGGTTACCCGAACGCTCGGGGTAACCCTCCAGGTACATGCCACCATTATCGGTCGGCATATCAAAATGCTGGGTCGCATACTTCTGATAGTCTTCTTTGGACTGATAAATATTTGCCCTCAGGCTGCTGTTGCCATCATCCCTGACTGGTTTGCCTGCGGTACCAAAGATGCCATGAAACTGCTGCTCCAGCGCCCCCAGCATTTGGCAAGACTTTTTTTCATCTTCCGCTGTCAATGCCTGCGAACGCAGGCTTAGCGTTGGACTGCACTGGTGTACACGCGTTAGCACTTTCTGTATTTGCTGATCACGTGCACTGAGAACTTGTGGCTGTTTGGTACTGCATGCTGCCAGTCCGACTGTCATCACCGTCAATGCCAGCGCACCGCTATTTCTGATTTTCAACGCTATCTCCTTTTTCATTTCTCTATTGCAAACAAGATTTATATCTTGATATCAGTTCGTTGTAAATATGTCGAAAATATTTTATTAATATACCTTAAATATATTTAAATTGGTACATTTGAGTCCCGCCGGAATTTACATTCCTTATTTCCTGTATCGATTCCGGTGGCGAGCAGCAATACATGTCAGCAGCGAAAAGCAGTACTGCGCTAGCAGTGCAGCGTGAAAAATTGCACATGAATTTGCCCAATATAAAGAGAAGACTGGTATTGCCTGGCAATAGAAAAGCAAGAGCCAGACCCGGAAGATATCCATTTCAGCGCTGGCTTATGTGCCGGAATGGAGGTGGCTGTTCATTCGAGGGATTGAATGGTGAGAATGAGGGCAACCTCAAAACTATGGAGCATATTTTGAAAAAACTACCCGATATGAAAAAATCCGCACTAGCCATTTCTCTGGCACTGATGGGATTGCAAAGCAGCTATGCACAAGATGCTGCCCCTGTACAAAAAGTGGTCGTGACTGGCTCGAATATCAAGCGCCTGGATAGTGAAACTGCATCCCCGGTACAGATCCTGAGTCGTCAGGAAATCATGGACAGCGGTGCCAATACCGTCAAGGATATCCTCGACAACCTCAGCAATAATGACCGCACCGCCATTAGTGATCTGGGTGGTGCCAATTCCTGGGCGAGTGGAGCATCCGGCGTGTCCTTGCGTAATCTTGGCTTGTCTGCCACCTTGACTTTGCTGAATGGCCGGCGCTTGCCCAGTTATGGTTTTGCCGATGGCCTGCAAGCTACTTTCGTCAACATTGATGCCATCCCGGCCAATGCGATAGACCGCATAGAAATTCTGAAAGATGGTGCCTCGGCGGTGTATGGTTCCGATGCTGTTGCAGGCGTGATCAACATCATCACCCGCAAGGACTTCAAGGGAGTGACCCTGAATGCCAGCGCCCAGCAATCACTGCGAAACAGCATGCTGAACAAATCCCAGACTGCCTCCATCACCATGGGTACTGGTGATTATGAGAAAGATGGCTACAATGTGTTCGGTCACCTTGAGGCTTATCATCGTGGTGCCTACAAGGACCGCGATGTATTTGGCATGCTGCCGGACTGGTACCTGAAAATGAACCCGGATCGTGCCGCCCTGTCTACTGGTGCCTATCCAGGCAACTATACTGGCCGCTACCCGGCCAATTATGCTGACAAAACCCTGGCGGGCAAATCCTTCACCACCGCTGCCCCTGGTTGCGCACCAGAATTGCTCATCGGTGGCTTGTGCCGCTATGACTACTGGAAAGACAGTGATGCCAATCCTGCTGCGGACCGTATTGCCTTTTTCAGCATGGGCAAGAAAAAGCTGGGTGAAAATCTCAGCGGTTTTGCTGAAGTCAATTTCTCGAACACCAAGAGCACTTATTACACCTCCGTCCCACGCAGTAATATCACTGGCGTACCACTGACCTGGTATGACTCCATCAAGGGGCAGATGCAATACTTCACAGACCCGCAACTGCCAGTCGGCCATGCCTTCAATCCTTACTCCTTCCCGGTAGGCTTGAATTATCGCTTTGCTGATAATCCCGAAATGTTCAAAAATGTCGGTGAAGCCAGGCAATATCGCATCGTAGTGGGACTGGAAGGTAATCACTTTGGCTGGGAATGGGATAGTGCTATCGGCAGGATGAGTTCTACCGCTACACAGAAACAACGTCTGTACCGTGACCGCTATGGTTATTACGATGCCATCGTCAAGGGTGAATACAAATTTGGTGCGACCAACTCGCAGGCTGTGCTTGACAAGATGTTCCCGGAAATGGGATCACATGGCACATCGACACAAACCTTTCTTGACTTCAAGGCCTCGCGTGAACTGATGGCATTGAGCGGCGGCCCTTTGCAACTGGCAACCGGTTTCGACCTGCGCCGCGAAACATTTGAACAAGCCAGCAGCGACAATGTCTTGAATGCACAAATCGTGCAATTCAGCGGTGTATCGATACAAGGTTCACGCAATGTCAGTGCTGCATTTGCCGAATTGAACGCCCCGTTCACCAAACAACTGGAAGGCAGTTTTGCTCTGCGTGCGGACAAATCAGGAACGACTGAGGCTGCCGTCGTGCCAAAACTGGGGCTGTCCTATAAGGCCACAGATTTTCTGATGTTGCGCGGCACAGCAGCAGAAGGCTTCCGCGCACCTAGCTTGCCAGAAACAGGTAATGGCGGTGCATCCTGGTTCAATAATGGTTACCTTGATCCAAAACGCTGCTCGATGGCGACACAAATGTCAGACGCCTTGAAAAAAGGCAACGCTATCGACCAGGCAAATGCCAGCACTGCCTACAACCTCGGTTGCTCGGTCAGTTTCCCGGCGCGTGTTTTGCCGAACAAGGACTTGAAACCAGAAAAATCAAACAGCATCACCCTGGGTCTGGTCTTGCAAGCCAGCAAAGACACCAGCATCACCATTGACTACTACAGCATCAAGCGCCGCGATGAAATCTCTGTACTTGGTGTAGACGAAACCCTGGCCAATGAAGACAAGAAAGCTGGCCTGGTTGAACGTGGTGCAATGACGACCCAGGACATTGATCTGGCACAGCGTGCATCTGAGTTGGCTGGCAAACCCCTGGGCTTTGCCATTGGCCCTATCGCCACCATCGGTGCGCAATATGCCAACCTGACCAAGACCAAGGTCGCCGGTGTCGATGTGGATGTTAACAGCAAGTGGAATCTGGGCGAAGCAGGCAAGCTCAATACTGGCCTGGAATTGAATTACCAGACCGACTACCGTAGCTGGAGTTCCTTCACTAATGACTATAGTGAAAACTATGTAGGCCGTCGTGGCGTACCAAAAATCCGCGCCATTGCCAAGCTGGGCTGGGCCAGAGGTGACTGGAACGCAGGCACGCGAATCTATTACACCAGCGGCACTACCTTAAGCTGGGGTGACTTGGACAGTGCCAACACTGAACAAGGCTGTATAGACCGCGGTGTAACAGCAGATCAGTGCAAGGTCGCCGCTGACACTACAGTTGATTTCTCGCTCAATTACAAAGGCTGGAAAAACACGCTGCTGACCATGAACCTGTTCAATGCCTTCAACCGCGACACCATCATGCAAATGCGCCCAGGCAGCTCCTTGCCTTTGCGCGGTCGTGTGCTGAAACTGTCGCTGGAGCATAAGTTTTAATAGCAGGGTTTAACAAAGTATCAAAACAAAGCAAATCGCATCAAAGTCAATACCGGCAAATCAACCGGTTTTGACTTTGCAGTGGACTTTGATTTTGAATTTTCGCAGTTCCCCATGTGTCGACGCCGTTTGTGCGGTACAGAAAATGGATTAGAAATGCCCGTGTTTGAGCGTAGCGAGTTTCGGGCATTTCCCATTTTTTGTATTGCACAAACGGGAACCCCCTTCAGGGGGCGGCGATGCCTGGGTCGCCTTTTTGGCCCACCTTTTTTGGCGAGACAAAAAGGTGGGTAGCTGCCGGTCTACCACCGGCCAGCAATCTAAAAATACGTGCACAGGGATTTGAAAATCAGATACGCAAACAATTCGAATCTGAAATTAATATGCACAACAGTATGGTGCGAACGCCACTGGAGCGCCAGCCCGGTGGATTCCAGCTAACCCCATGCTGGAATGACGTAAATATGCACACGGTGCATTACGGTGCAACGCAATTGACGAGCGTGCAGATACTACCGTCAAACGCACACCACTATGCCGATTTCGTCAAAACCCCAAGCACAAAACATCAAGACCCAATCCCCGCCTTATACTATCCTCCCCCGCATCCATAAAAATCCCACACCGGAGTTCCAGCATGACATCAGGCATAGGCGGTTCCACAGCAGACCTAGAATTAGCCAGTATCCAGACAAACTTAAGTCATGTCAGCCCCATCAGCGCGGCCGAACGCCAGTCCAGGGTAGAAAAAGCGGCCAGACTGATGCAGCAAAATGGCGTTGATGCGATGGTCCTGCCTGCAGGCAGCAGCCTGTATTATTTCACTGGCTTGCGCTGGTATCCCAGCGAACGCCTGACAGCCGCCATTTTGACCCCAGACGCCAGATTGACTTACGTCTGCCCAGAGTTTGAAGATTCCAAACTGCGCGAAACCCTGGGTGCCAACGCAGATATCCGTTTGTGGCAGGAAGAAAATGATCCCTGCCTGCTGGTCAAAAACTTGTTGCAGGATGCAGGCTATAAAACCGCCGTCATTGCGCTTGATGAAAACGCGCCATTCTTTGTCTTTGATGGCTTGCGCCAGGTATTGCCATTAGCGCAAATCATCAATGCCAGCAGCATCACTGCAGAATGTCGTATGCATAAATCTATGGCCGAGCTGTCCATCATGCAAACAGTCAAGAACCTGACGCTGGAAGTACAAAAGAAAGCGGCAAGAATTCTGCGTGAAGGCATTTCTTCTTTTGAAGTAGCACGCTTCATCGACCAGGCTCATCGCGCCTATGGCGGTAGCGCATCCACATTTTGCATCGTCAGTTTTGGCGAAGCGACTGCCATGCCGCATGGGCCGGATGCTGAACAATTCCTGCGGGAAGGCGATATGGTACTCATCGATACCGGTTGCAAACTGCATGGCTACAACTCGGACATTACCCGCAGCTATGTGTTTGGCAAACCCAGCCAGCGCCAGCGTGATATCTGGGAACTGGAAAAAACTGCCCAGGCAGCGGCGTTTGATGCGGCACAAATCGGCGTGCCATGCGAGCAAGTCGATGCTGCCGCCAGGAAAGTATTGGCGGCGGCTGGCTTTGGTCCTGACTACCAGTTACCCGGCCTGCCCCATCGGACCGGCCATGGCATAGGCCTGGACATCCATGAATGGACGTATCTGGTGAAAGGCAATCAGCGTCCGCTGGCCGCTGGCATGTGTTTCAGCAATGAACCCATGATCTGCATAGAAGGCGAATTTGGCATACGCCTGGAAGATCATTTCTATATGACAGAACGAGGGCCTCGCTGGTTCACCGGCCAAAGCCACGCAGTCGATGCGCCGTTCGGTCGTGGCTAAAGCATGAAGATGCCGGCAAACGTGTTTGCCGGTATTAATTGCGTCCTGATTAGCCTGGTGCTCACTTTTTCTTGACAGGGGCGGGCGCTTTCACCGCATTCTTGGATTTCAAGAACACCGGCCCCCAGACAGGGTGACCAATTTCAGCAGCAGACAAGTTAAACGCCGGGTCCAGCTTCAAGGCCTTGTCAAATTGCTGGCGACATAATTGCGTACGGGATGTCACACAATAGCTGAAAGCCAGTATCTTCAGGGCTCCCAGTTGCACATCCTTGTTATGCCCGTTCCAGATTTCAGTGGCAGCATTGAGTTTTTTGATGGCGCCATTGTAGTCGCCACCGTCATACAAGGTGGTACCGTCTTTCAGGGCCAGCATTTCCGGGCTGAGCGCAGGATTGCTTGGTTCTGCCGGAGGAGGAGGTGGTGGTGGCGGTGTTTCTTTCGGCTTCACCACAGGCTTGGGTGCTGGTGCCTGCTTGGGTGCAGTTTCACACCCCTGCAAGATGGTACATGCCATCACCAGACCCGTCACATACAGCGCTTGGGTTAATTTCTTCATTTTTCTTCAGCTTTATTTATTCGTAAATTCATGCTCTATGGTTGCCGCATTGCTTTTTCCAGCATCGATTTCGGTAATGAAATCGGGAAAACCAGGATTGGTGACCCTGATCTTATGCTTGCCCGCAGTCAAACTGATATTTTTCAAAGGTGGGCTGGCACCTTGCTGTACGCCATCAACAAAAACTGTACCCCAGGGCTTGATTGCCAGCTTGAGGTTAAGCTTGGTGGCGGCAGCCTTGGCTGCCTTGACTTCCTTCAGGCGCGCTTGCGCTGCGTCAACAAACTTGCCCTGAGGATATTGCTGTAAAAATGCATTCAGCGCCTCAGGGGTGACGGTATTATCTTCCTTTAGTCTGTCCCAGGCCAGTTGCTCAGGATCAGACTTGCCACTCGCCTCAGCCGCGCTGGCTGCCACAGCACTAGCGTTGCTGGCTGTTGCAGCCTCTGCTTTTACAACTGGAACCGCCACTGCTGCCGTGGCAGGAGCAGGTAATGACTGCTGCGCCAACACCAGAGCGGCGTCGTCAGATTTATTCGTACCTGGGCGCGTGGCAAAGTAGCCTGCCAGCAGCACCAGTGCAGCGCCAGCGATAACAAAAGGCAAGGGACGAGCACGCAGCTTGGCCACCAGCCCAGCGTCCTGATCATGCTTCGCCTTCGGTTCTGGCCTGTGGGTTTTTACCGGATTTGCATCTTTGCCAGGTACGGTACTCAGGATATCAGGGCCGTCCGCCTGTATGCCGGCGGTGTGCTCTTCCCTGCCCTTGCGTGACTTGCGTACTGAGGCAAAGGAGCTGATGCCCAGAAGCTGGCGGAATTCTTCCATGCTTTGCGGGCGGTCTTGCGGCTGGATTGCCAGCGCCAGGTCTATGCCTTTGAGGAACTTGGCACTGAAACCTGCATGTTCGCCATCTTGCAAAGGCAGCATGGTGTCTTTCACCACCCGGCCTACCGATATCGGAGGCGGAGATTTCATGATGGCAAAATACATGACGGCTGCCAGGGCATAGATATCCGTCCACGAACCCTGGGGCATTTCCACGTCATCGGCATATTGCTCTATAGGCGCGTAACCTGGCTTGAGGATGACTGTCATGCCTTGCGTCATGTCGCCAATAATCTGGCGGGCAGAGCCAAAATCCAGCAAAACGGCCACGCCATTCTTTTGCACGATGATATTGTCAGGTGAAATATCCCTGTGCAGGATTTTTGAACGGTACAGAGTATCCAGCGCTTCAAGGATTTGCTTGAAGATAAATCTCAGCCAGGCTTCAGTCACCAGTTTGGGGCGTTTATTGACGATTTGCTTGAGTGTATGGCCATCGTAATGACGCATGACCATGTATGCCGTCTTGTTTTCTTCCCAGAAACGATACACCTTGACCAGCGAAGGATGATCGAATTGTGCCAACAGGCGTGCTTCATTGATAAAGCTCTTCAGGCCGGCTTCAAAAGTGGCTTTGTGTCGCTCTGACCTGACGGTCACACTGGTATCGGCAGAACGCCCCGCCAGGGCACCAGGCATGAATTCCTTGATGGCGACCGTGCGCTGCAACGAATGATCGAAGGCCAGGTACACGATACCAAAGCCACCCTCACCCAAAATCCCGGTGATTTCAAAGTCATTTAGCCGCGTGCCGATAGCGAGACAATTCTCGGTACCTGCGTTTTTTGCAGTTGATGCTTCAGTGGCGAGTATTTTTTCTGTGTTCAAGGCTTACTCGGATTGTAGTTTCTTGGTTGAATCAGCAGCGGCATGATATTCACGTCCCTGGCTCCTGATTCACGCATAAATTCAGCCATTTACTTATTTGTCGTGCAGACAAATAGCAAAAGCCGAGAAATTATCCCTGTTAATTGCTTTTGACGTACTAATATTTTTTTCTGCAATAGCATTCATTTTACTCAACCAGGCCTCACTACTGCCGGTTGTTGCCAGACAAAATTCCATTTCATGCTCATATACCCATTCCCAAAAACCATCGGTACACATGAGAAAAGCATCACCATCACGCAAATCCATCGTATCTGAAGTTACTTCCGGGCTACTGTCACCTTCAGCACCAATTGCAGCAAACAGCATATTGCGTTGTGGGTGCTGGCGTATGCGCGTGTAGTCCGCAATACCGGCATCCACCAGACGTTGGGCCTGGCTATGGTCTTTCGATACCATTTTGATCCTGCCCTTGCGAAAATGGTAGATCCTGGTATCCCCCATATGCGCCCACAAGGCACAACGATTGGTTTTGTCTATCAACAAGGTGGCAATGGTGGTACTCATATGCCGCTGACTGAGATGATCGCGTTTGCTTTGCGCCACCTTCAGGATGGCCCAGTCCAGATAAGAGCGCAAGGCCCTGGCACTGAACGAGGCTTCCTGAACAAATTTCTCCACGACAGCATCAATGGCCACCTTGGCAGCCATCTCGCCACCTGCATGTCCACCCGTGCCATCAGCCAGCACATAACAGGCCAGGCCATCTTCATCGGCCCAGGCAAGCGCATCTTCATTGTTCTTTCTACCGCCTATGGCGGTGAATTGCGCAGTGTCCAGAAGCATGACTGGGGATAGTATGAGATTTTGCACAAGACTAGCGGTTCAGTTCTGCTTTTTCAACTTCTTTCTCATAGGCAAGTAAAAACTCTTTACCAAACAAGGCTTGGAACTCATCTTTCTTACCAGACGAAATAGTGTCAAATATTTCATTGAACTGGTCCCACATGGCCGCCTTACGTCGTGCCGGGTTAATCTGGTCAAGCAAGCCCGGTGCACCCAGTTGCGCTTCGACATGTGCAGGCTGCAAATTTTTCAAGATGGAATCGGTGATCGCCTTGCTGCCTGCTGCCACGCCCATCTGATGAGTCCGTATGTCAAAAAAAGCATCTTCCATCGCCTCCGCCGGTGCCATGAAGCCTGGCATCTTCTTGCGCAACATCTGGGTCAGGACGGTTTTACTGTCAGGGAAAAATTTTAAAGGATTGTTTTCCCTCAGCACAACCATGGTTACTTCTGCTTTCACTTCGCGCTTGAGCAAGGCTCGTTGTGACAGCTCTTCCATGGCTCCCTGCACAGAGGCAGCCATGAACTTGCCCAGGGTTTCCATCAATTCCACTGTCAGGCCAGAAGCCAGGTTAAGTTGCTGCAGACCGGCACCTTGTAAAAAAGCTTGCATGAGTTCATTGGCGTTGCCGGCAGCTTTGCCAGCATCGGCCACCTTAGCTGCATTAGCATACGCATCGATTGCGGCAGTAGCTTCGGTCTGGGCTACTGGTTTGCTAATCTCCTCAGTCACTGCTTCAACTGGTGGATTGGCGACTTCAGGACGCAGCAGGAATTGCGGCGGTTGTACTGCCGCATCTTCTTTTCCAACCGGCACAACTGCCTGATGCTGGCGCTTGTTTTCTTCAATGACTTCGACTTCATTGCTCTCTGGTGCAGCCTCAAACACTACAGGTGCCTGTGCTGCATCATTGGCAACTACTGCTTGCACCGCGTCTGCGCGCAATAAGTACAATCCTATCTGTATCTCGTCACCCGAATGAATTTCAAATGCTGTCTCGGCCTTGATTTCCTTGCCATTGATGCTGACTGGATTAGCCAGGCTGAGATTATTGATAAAGTGCTGTCCACCAGTGCTCCATACATGAGCCTGGGTACGCGAAACAAAGTGTTTAGGGTCTGGCAAGGCCAGAAAATTCTCTACATTACGCCCTATCGTCGCTGGCTCTGGTCCAAATACCGCAAAAACAGGTGTGTCTGGTGCTTGGTTATTATAAGAAACAACGGCAATTTTAATCATTAGTGGCACTCCAAAACCATTTTGTATCGCCTGTAAAATAAGTATCCTGAACAGGCAGTGTGAGATAATCTTACGACAGTGCTTTTTATGTTGAAATTTGTATCGAAACAACAAAAGGCTACCGCAAAAAAGCCCCGCCATTTTGCGTCCAGCCCCAAGTTGATAACTTGCCATGTCAACACGTACTCGAAGCTTACCCGATTATCATCAAATCGGCGACTGAGCCGGACCAAGTTTTTCAGTTTGCAGCATACATTGGGACAAAGTACGACATTTGATATCAATTAAGTCATCGAAATTTAGTATCGCTGAGCGTGCTTGCATGGCATTCTGGGTAATAAAGTCGCTGCGTTTTAGTTCGCCGCTGTTTTTGTAACGGCATTTAGTCTGGATATTTGTTATATATGAGGCAATGGTAATGAGCAAGTCTGAGCACAATGAGCCAGTTCCGTCAGAAGTTACGGGCACATTTCATTATCAGGAATTGATTGAATCCCGCCTGGGCCAGCCTATCGCCGCCGATTTACTGGAGGCGGAAGCCAAAAGACTGGCGGCTTCACCCGGTGCCAAACTAGCGGCAGGGCGCCTTGCGCTGGGCTGGACGGTGGAGCAAGTGGCCGCCCAGCTCAAACTGGCACCACGGCAAATCATTGCACTGGAAAAAGACGACTATCCCGCCCTGCCGGAGGCGGCGATAGTCAAAGGCTTCACACGCGCATATGCGAAGTTGGTAAAACTCGATCCTGACCCCATTCTGGCATTGATCGTGATCGATACTGACAAATCAAAACGGCAAGCCAACCAGTCAGGCTCGTCCAGGCGACCAGGCAACCCTGCAGAAAACCAGGCGTTCCCGCTGGGCATTTTTATCAGCCTGTGTATTGCTGCAGCACTGGCTTACGCCTATTTCAGCTTGCACTAAGTTTGCCAAACCTTACCCGTTCTTATGAACGGGTAAGGTCATCTGGCATCAGAAGCTGTAAGAACCTGTAACGTAAATCGTCCTGCCCAGTGCATCGGTATAACGGCCATCATAACCAACCTGGTCACCATTGCCTTCTTTCAAAGACAAAGGGGGGCTAACATTGAACAGATTGCGAACCCCGAAAGTGAATGCCAGATTCTTGCGCAGTTGCGCACGGGTTTGCCAGTCAAATGTGGTGTAAGGCGATACTTCGCGCTTGACGGTGACAAAATCACCAAAACTACCATCGGCATTGACTTCACGCACAGTCGCCCTGGCATCGTGATAACCAGAACGATAATTCATGGTCAGTGCGTGCGTGAATACATCCGAAGTTTTCAGCGTTGCCACCAGTTTGCTGATGACACGGAAAGCAACTGCATTGTTTTCGTCATAGCGACCGACACTGCGCACCGTCGGGCTGCCTGGAATTTCCAGGTCTGACATCAGCATATAAGTACCAGTTCAGTTCAAACCCAGCTTGCCCAAGGGTGTCGCGGTCTTGAAGCTATGATCCCAGTCTATGCCGCGATAATGGGCACTGGCGATATTGTACGAAGGCAGTGTGCCCACCAGGATATTGCCTCCCTGGCCTGGTTCATAAAAAGTCGAGAACAGATTGGGATAACGCTCAGGGTGACCAAAAACGATGGCTTCCGGCAGTTGCGCGATCTGGTTTTCCATTTTCACATCCCACAAGTCCAGACCCAGAGACAAGTTGGAGCTAGGTTCTACGCGCATGCCGATAGTGGATTGTTTCGACTCTTCAGGCTTCAAGCCATTTTCACCAGTCAGGCGATTACCACCTGTCAGCACGTCATACTGAGTCGAACCCATACAATTTACTGCGCGTGGATCTGGTGACTTGACCGGGCAAGGATAAGTACCACCCGTGTTACCACTATGTATCAGTGGTGAAGTGATATCGCTCATGCTGGCCATCTTGAAACCCGTGCCATATGACGCACGCAACAAGACATTGTCAAAAGCACGGTAAGCAGCAGACAGCTTGTAAGTCAGCTTGTCAGCCTTGTTACCCTGGGTGGCTGCAGCGATGGGCTTGCCCTGCTCATCAAAATTGGCCGTGTTGGTGACTGCACTGTAGTCGTCATAACGCAAGGCTGCAGTTACATCGAATTGTCTACTGAAAGGTAGCAGGAGTTCTGCAAAAGTACCCCAGTTTTTACGGCTGGCGGCAATCGGCAAATCGCCTGGAGAATCACCCAGTGGCGCATCGGTGTAATTGGGTTGCAAGGCATTGGTACCCATACCTATTGGTGTTGCAGTGTAGTCATAGCCCTGCTTGCTAAAATCCACACCCAGACCCAGTTGCGATTTGCCGCTGCCTATGGCGAACAAATCACGCGAGCCGCGCAGACTCAATACATCCAGGGTGCTCTTGGAGCTGGACCAGTTTTCATGCAAGACTGCGGGTGACAAAATCGCGGCAGAAGAGCCGGCCGGTGCAAATGGATCGTACTTGCCACTGTCAACGATGGCATAGAATTTATCCTTGCTCAGGAAACCACCGGCGAAATCACGCTTGCGCTTGGAAATGGAGTGAGTGTAAGACAGGTTATAGTCAAAGCCAAAAGCATTGCCATCCGTACCTAATACCAGATGCTGGGCCTCGGTAGTGTAAGCAGTATTACGTCCACCCGCATCAGATATACGCAGGCGCATCCTGGCTGAATCGAGGTCTGCCGGGTTGACACCGAGTGCACCCAGATACGGCGTCACGTATTTGGCAAACAGCGGGCTGTCCAGACCAAGGCTCAAAGGCTGTGCGGCAGGTGCATAGCGGCCGGTTTGTGTGAATTTGGAAAGCACAGCCTCTGCAAAGATATTGGTATCGCTATTGAGTTTGTAATTCAGCGATGAAAACAGACTGTCACGTTTGGACTCAGGGATTAATTGCACTGTCGACGCATAATCATAGCGGCAGCGATTTTCTACCTGGAAGGTATTTGGTCCACAAGACTTGTCTTTCAAATAGTTTGGCGAAAATAAAATGGGATCAGCGCCGTTCTTGAAATTCAATTGTGCAATGGATGGGCTGGAATTGTCTGACAAAAACCAGGTCGCATAATTCTTGCCGTTTTCAGAAAATCTTCTGACACCAGTATCGGCAAATGAACGCTGCGAAGAATTCAGCATGCTTTGTTCATCATGGCTATACGATACCAGTACGTTATAACCATCTTTTTCAAGATCGCCAAAACCTTTGGAAATACCGACGCGATATGATTTGCCACCAGATTGCTGTGGCTGGGTATAACTGAAATCCACTGCCGCTTCTGTCTGGTTTTTACGCAAGATAAAATTCACTACACCGGCAATCGCGTCAGAGCCATACAGGGTAGATGCGCCGTCTGTCAAAATCTCTACCCGCTCAACTGCGGACAGGGGGATGCTTGCCAGGTTGACGGTACTGCCTGCGCCATAAGATGCCAGCCTGTGTCCATTCAACAAAACCAAAGTGTATGCTGCGCCGATATTGTGAATGGATGCCGTTTGCAATCCACCACCGCCGCCATTGATGGTCTGATTGGCTGTGCTGAAACCTTGCATGCTGGGGAGTGCGGCGATCAGGCTTTCAACATTGGTCGCACCACTTTTTTCTATATCGGAACGCGACAGGGTCTGCACCGGCAGGGCAGTTTCCTGGTTGATGCGCTTGATGGATGAACCCGTCACTTCAACACGCTGCATGGCCGGACTGGCGTCTTGCGCCAGTGCGCTACCGGCCATCATGCTCAGGCCTAGTCCGCTAGCGAACATCAGTCTCAGCGAATGGGATAATACTTTTTCTTTCATTTGTCTGCTCCGGATCTGGAAAAAATTTTTGATTTTCTTGCTGCTTGCTATCGTCTTGCTTGTTGGTCTTGCTTAATGGTCTTGCGCATTAATTTCTGAATTAGTGTTTGCTTGTAATTTGCTTGTTGCTGGTCTGGAAAACCCGGGCTGTTTTTGTTGAAGATGAATGCACGAAAAACTGCCTGCCCCCGTATTTGCTCTGTTCATCGTATGAATCACCTGATGCAAATGACAGACAGGCTGGATCACAGGCTGTCTGCTTTTTCACGATCGCCAGCCTTTGCTCAATCAGGAGCTGGTATCTGCCAATTCATGGACATCGCTACGCTGTTTCTGATACAAAATTGCCATGCCGTTTTTTAATATATCATAAATATATTTTAAATATACGTAAACTTTTGCGGGAATTTTAAGCAAATCCAAATAGTTTTTTGTTGTGCCAATTTCCACAAAAGAGCACATGCAAAACGTCAAGACAGCCAGTCCCGTGCGCTTTAAGCTGGCGCTTTTGAAGCAGGAGCATGCACATGCCAAGTGCAACGAGTGTCAAGAGTGCGAAGAGTGTAAAGAGTGCAACCTCAGCAAGAGCTTTCTCCAGCTGGACACCATCGTCCGAGGTCTTGCAGATCAGCAGTCTGGATTGCCATACTGGGGGTGAACCGCTGCGCATCATCACAAGTGGTTTCCCCATCCTGCCCGGCAAACGCATACTGGAAAAACGTGCCTATTGCCAGACTCACCATGATCATCTGCGCACTGCCCTGATGTGTGAGCCGCGTGGTCATGCCGATATGTATGGCTGCCTCATCGTCGAGGCTGAACGTGAAGACAGTGACTTTGGTGCCCTGTTCCTGCACAACGAGGGCTATAGCACCATGTGCGGTCATGCCATCATTGCGCTCACACGCGTGGCACTGGAAGCCGGTGTAGTCGCCAGTAGCGGCCCCATGACGACCATCAAGATCGATGTGCCTGCCGGGCAAATCACCGCCTATGCCGAGATGGACAACGGCAAGGTCACACGCACTTATTTTGACAATGTGCCTTCCTTTGTCGCTGCCATGGATGTCGAGGTCGAGGTACCCAATCTGGGCAAGGTGAATGTCACACTGGCATATGGCGGCGCCTATTATGCCTATGTCGATGCTCCCAGCCTGGGCTTGTCACTGGCAGCAGACAATCACCGGCAAATCATCAGCATGGGACGTGCCATCAAGGCTGCGGTACAGGCACAGATCGCCATACACCATCCCTATGATGCTGAACTCGGCTTCCTGTATGGGAGTATATTTTCTGCTCCATCAAGCACACCTGGAGTGCATAGCCGCAATGTCTGCATCTTTGCCGATGGCGAGCTGGACCGCAGCCCGACTGGCAGCGGAGTTTCCGGCCAGGCAGCCATCCTGTATGCGCGCGGACAATTGCGCCTGGGTGAAAGCATTACGATAGAAAGCATATTGGGCAGCCAGTTCAAGGTGGCTGCCTATCATCCGCACAGCTATGGCTACCATAGCGCCATCATTCCCCGCGTCGAAGGCAGTGCCCACATCACAGGACGCAGCACTTTTTATCTGGATCCACAAGATCCACTGATACAAGGATTCATATTCCGATGAAGCCAGAATTCACACAAAGACTGAACAAACTGCGCCAGCGCATGGCTGTGGATGGACAACAAGCCCTGTTGATATTCTCACTCGACAATCTGCGTTATCTCGCCAATTATTCTGGTGAAGCCGCATATGGCATCGTCACGCTGGACCAAGTCTATTTGATGACCGACTATCGTTTCATAGCCCAGGCGGAAGAAGAGTGCTTTGGTTGCCAGTTAATATGTCGCAACCGCGACCGGCAAAGTCTGGGGCAAGCAATACGGCAAGTGCTGGATGAAACACACATCACCAGCCTGCTGTTTGAAGCCGGACATATCAATCTACAGATGTGGTCCGGCATTGCACAAGAGTTGAATGACATAGCTTGCACGGCTAATACAGGTCTGGTGGAAGAATTGCGCAAGATCAAGGATGAGTGGGAGATAGCGCAAATCCGCAAGGCAGCAGCAATTGCCGACCAGGCCTTGCATGACTGTATGCCAATGCTATGCATAGGCGTCAGCGAACGCGACTTCGCGCTGGAACTTGAATACCGCATGCAAAAACTGGGGTCCGAGGGCCTGTCCTTCCCCAGCATAGTCGGCTTTGGCCCGCGTTCTGCCCTGCCGCATTGCATACCTTCCAGCAAGACTCTGGCTGAAGGTGATCTCGTCGTCATCGATTTTGGTGCAGTTGTGAATGGCTACCGTTCGGACATGACACGCAGCTTTGTTGCAGGCAAGGCCAGTACACGACAAAGAAATATATTCAACACTGTGCAACGCGCGCAACAGGCAGCATTACAAAGTCTGCATGCAGGCCAGTTAGCCACCGTCACCAGCGCCGCAGCCAGCGATATTCTGCAAGCTTCGGAGTTTGCTGCTTATACCAGCACAGGCCTGGGCCATGGTGTAGGAATCCAGTTGCATGAGCAGCCATTTATCAGTCCGGTTTGCCAGGACACTTTGCAAGCCAACTATGTGGTGACCATAGAACCCGGCATCTACATCCCTGACTATGGTGGAGTGCGCATAGAAGATGATGTCGTCATCCAGTCAGATGGCTATGGTTTTATCAGCCATGCACCAAAGAATTTTGAGCTGGAAATTTAAGAAACTCATTTACTCATGTCCACTACTCCACTTTCTTCGGGCCGCAGCCCCTTCCATAAAAATTTCTATGTCGCTAATACCATGGAAATTTTTGAACGCCTGGCCTGGTATGGCTTCTTTACCCTGTCATCCCTCTATATGACCAGCCCGGTATCGCAAGGTGGTCTTGGTTTGAACGATCAGGAACGCGGCTTTTTGCAGGGCATGATTCCCTTCCTGCTATATCTGCTACCGGTGATTACCGGTGCACTGGCAGACCGCTATGGTTTTCGGCGCATGTTCCTGATTGCATTTTGCATCATGTGCCCGGCTTACTTCCTGCTGGGTCAGGTGCATGGCTTCTGGAGTTTCTGTGCCGCCTTCCTGGCTGTGGCCATAGGCGCAGCCTGCTTTAAACCCGTGGTAGTCGGCACCATAGGGCGCACGACTGATGACAGCAATCGCGGCTTGGGTTTTGGCGTGTTTTATACCATGGTGAATGTGGGTGGTTTCCTTGGGCCACTGGTGGCTGGCTATGTGCGCGCCATCAGTTGGGACATGGTTTTCATCATGTCCTCATTCTGGATTTTATTGAACTTCATACCGGCAATTTTCCTATACAAGGAAGGTGACCATCACGAAGGCGGAGCCGATCAGCGCGGCTTGCGCCAGGTCTTGCTGGAAACCCAGGAAGTATTGGGCAATGGCAGGCTGGCACTGCTGGTGGTGCCAGCCATCATCGGCATCATGATCGCGGCCAAAGGTGGCATCAGTTACTCACAGTATTTCATGGCGATGGCGGGCTGGCTAGGCATCAACCTGGTGTGGAGCGCGCTGAACAAATCTGGTCGCCAGCAACACTGGTACCAGCAAGGCATACGCATAGGGAATGCGCAATTCGTCATTTACCTGCTGATCATGACAGGCTTCTGGACTATCTATAACCAACTCTTCATCACTCTACCCTTGTACATACGTGACTTTGTCGATACCACCGACCTGGTCCTGTTGATAGGCAAACTCAGCCCCTCGGCCGTCAATTTTTTAGCCTCGGTGAATGCAGAACAATTGACGACCGTCTTGCCTGGCCTGGCCGCCAAGCTGGGACCATTTGCGGATACCAAGTTGCTGGAACAATTACGACTGGAGCTGGTGAACTACAAAGTCATGCCGCCGCTGGAGCAATTGCAGTCTGGCTTGCAGGCATTGCATGCGGGTCAAATCAGTGCCGCACAATTAACCGCCAACTGGAGCCAGACTTACCGGCAGGTCAATCCTGAATACATCGTCAATCTGGATTTTGGCGTAGTCGTGCTCTTGCAAATTGCCATCAGCACTTATGTGCAACGCTGGAAAGCCTTGCCCGTCCTGGTCATAGGTACGCTGGTATTGAGCCTCAGCCTGTGGATGGCGGGCCTGTCGAATGCCTTGCTGTTTGGCGGTGTCAGCGTCAGTATGGCAGTCTTTGTATTTGCCCTGGGGGAAATGATCGCCTCACCCAAGAGCCAGGAATATGTGGCCGCCATTGCACCGAAACGTAAAACCGCCATGTTCATGGGTTACTACTTCGTTTCCATGGCACTCGGCAATTTGTTTGCCGGGCTTTTGTCTGGCTGGTCGTACACCGTGCTGGCACGGCAAATGCACCAGCCCATGCTGATGTGGAGTTTGTTTGGCGGGATAGGTGTGATTACTTCTGTCGCACTGCTGGTGTTTAATTTGAGGCTGAAGACGGTGCAGAGTTTTACTGTGACTGCATAAAAGAACCAGCATGCGTAAATCACGCATGCTGGCTGTGTCGTCATAGGATGGGCTGATGAAGCGTAGCCTCGCGAGGCCCGGCCCAACCTACAGAGAATAAAAATATTAACGCAGACCCATAAAATCTTTTTTACCAATTTCCACTCCGTTATGACGCAACAATGCATACGCCGTCGTTACATGGAAAAAGAACTGCGGCAAGCCATAGTTCAACAAATAAGCCTGGCCAGAGAAAGTCTGTTCTTTCGGTGTACCTGGGCGCAGGACGATGTTGCGGGTTTCGCTGCCTTCAAACTTGGATGCATCAAGAGTCGCAATGAAAGCCTTGGTTTTGGCGATGCGTTCCTGCAAGTCTGCAAAACTCTGCTCAGTATCTTCATATACTGGCAATTCCACCTGGGCCAGGCGGCCGGTCACGCCCTTGGCGAAATCAGCAGCGATCTGTACCTGGCGTGTCAGCGCCAGCATGTCAGGGAACAAACGTGCCTGCAAGAAATTTTCTGCCGGGATATTCTTGGCTGTCGCATGCGCTTCAGCTTTTTTCAGGACATCGCTCAGGCTGTCAAGCATCTGGTTAAAGACGGGAACAGAGGCAGCGTACATGGAAACAGACATGGAAATCTCCTAAATAGTTGGCAGAAAGAGCCGAATGGAGCTGCATTATAGGGTGTATAGAAAATTTGCGTATGAGGCTGGAAGTTTTATGAATCAGCCTTCGATAAGGATATCAAAACTGGTCTCCCCCTCACCATTCGCCATGAGTTTATGGCTATAGCCATGCCGGTTCAAGACTTCGCGCACAAACATCAGGCCTATGCCCTGGCCACCTTTCTTGGTCGTGAAGAAAGGCGTGAACAATTGCCCATGCGGCACATTTGATAAAAGATTGGCAGAGTCCCTGATGGATAAAAGTATGGCCCGCGTGTCTGCATCCCGCCTGAGTTCGAGTTTGACATAGCCAGCCTGTTGCAGGCCAAGTTTGATGGACGTTTCTACAGCTTCAATAGCATTCTTGACGATATTTAATAATGCCTGCTCCATCAAAGGTGCATCCAGCATTTGCAGGGGCAAGTCTTCACGCACTACCCAGTTGAAGCTGATACCCAGTTCATTGCATTGCTGGCGATACAGATAAATGATGCCATCGAGCATGGCAGCCAGGTCATGCGCTTTCAATTCAGGTTCTGGCATTTTGACGACACGGGTGAATCTTTCTATGAATTCACCCAGGTTGCCGTTGCGCTTCCTGACTGCGGCGATGGCGGTGACAAAATCGTGGCTGTCTTCAGCCTGCAATTGCCCGCTGTAGAACAGCAGTGATTCGAGCACAGAACCTGTGGCGGCGACGGTATTATTTACTTCATGCGCGAGTACCCGTATGAGTTTTTCATAAGTGGCTTTTTCTGAGCTGGCAAGTTCTGCAGTGATTTCATCGATCAATACGAAATCACGTTTGAAGCCACGGTCTGTGAATTGATTTCTCTGGCAGCGGTAACGCCTGCCTTCAGTGTCGCCATACACTGCGCTCTCACCTGGCAATAACTGTTGTAGTTGCTGCAGCAATTCAGTGTTACTGGTGGCTTCATACTTCTGGATCAACTGCGGCAAACTCAATCCTGCAGTTTCCGTTACGTCCAACAAATTCTGGGCGCTGGCATTCAGCAAACTGATCTTGCCATCGAAATCAAACACAATGACTGCAGTAGGTGTTGCTTCCAGCAAGCGATCCAGAAAACCGCGCTGCTCACCCAATTCCAGTCTTTCCTTATACAGGGCTTCCAGCATGCGGTTGAACAAGAGCACCAATTCATTGATTTCCTGGTTGCTGTCTGGCTTGATGCGGCTGGCATAATTTTCATCTTGCAAGAGGTCATGAAATTGCTGGGCGAAATCCAGTGGTTGCAAGACTTTGTTAACCAGGTAGATCCCCAGGGCCAGGCTGCAAGCCAGGCCCAGTTCAAAACAGACGATAAGCAAGGGCTGGCTAAGATAAAAACTGAAAGCCAGCACCAGAAAGATACCGTGGATAAGGAACAGATAAACCAGCAAGCGCCGCTTCAGGCTCATCGCTGCTCCCCATCATCCAGTTCATTGATGTTAATCTGATGTTTTTCCAGCCTGCGATACAGGGAAAATCTACTGAGGCCCAAAGCCTTGGCCACGCGGGTGATATTGCCCTGATATTGCTCCATGGCTTTTTCTATCATCAACTTTTCTACCTGATCGAGCGTCATGCCAGCGATGCTCATACCCTGCCCTTGCGCTTCTTCGTGCTGCTCGGCAAACAGGAAATCGTTTTGCTCCAGTACAGGCTTGCCCACCAGGAGCAGAGTGCGTTCCAGACATTGTTTGAGCTGGCGTATATTGCCGGGCCAGGTCCTGCTACCCAGCCATTGCAATGCAGAAGGGGCAAGACTGACTGGCTCCATGCCATAGCTATTCACCAGTGCAGCCACCAGGCGGTTTGCCAGCAAGGGAATATCACTACGGCGTTCACGCAAAGGCGGCAGACGTATAGTGATCAGGTTCAGACGGTAATACAGGTCTTCGCGAAATTCATTGCTGGCGACCAGTTCTGCCAGTTCGCAGTTGGTGGCCGAGATGATGCGTACATCGGCATGCTCAGTCTTGCTGCCCCCCACTGCCTGATAACTCTGATTTTGCAATACCCGCAGTAATTTCACCTGGTCATTGCGGTTCAATTCACCAATTTCATCCAGAAATAAACTACCCTGGCTGGCCATGGCAAAATGCCCTTTACGATCACTCTTGGCGTCGGTAAATGCACCGCGGACATGACCAAACATTTCACTTTCAAACAAGCTTGTCGTCACCGCTCCCATATTCACCTTGACGATGGGCCTGCTGGCGCGCGGGCTGTTGCGATGAATGGCATCGGCGATCAATTCCTTGCCTGTGCCACTTTCACCCAAAATCAGTACCGAGGCATTGGTTCTGGCGACCCGGCCTATGGTCGCCAATACCTTTAGCAACTCTGGATGTTCACCAATGATGTCACCGAAATTGAACTGCTGGTCCAATACCTGACGGCTTGCATTTCCAGGTATGGCAACTTGCGCCATATCCAGCGTAGCGCATATCAGCTCCAGCAAAGAGGTGTTATTCCAGGGTTTGGTAAAAAAATCTGCTGCCCCCAGTTTGACGCCGCGCACGGCCAGGGCAATCGAACCCCAGGCCGTCATCAGCAACACTGGCAAGGCTGGATAAAGACGTTTGATATCGGCCAATAAAGCCAGGCCTTCTTCACCCGTGGTCTGCAAAGAAAAATTCATGTCCTGTAAAACCAGGTGAATTTCCTGCGTTGCCAGTACTTGCATGGCCTGTTGCGGGTCATCACAACTGACGCTGGCATAACCAGCTTGCTTCAACAGCAAGGCCAGCGACACCAGCACTGAGCTGTCATCATCTATGATCAGGATACGTTGGTTTGTTAGTGCTACTGGCATGGCCTTATCTATTGCAAATGGGTGAAGACAGAAATCTTATCTTAAACGTTTTGGTCTGTGATCAAGAATAATTTTATTCGTAATGCAAAGCTTCCGTCGGGCTCAGGCGGCTAGCGCGCCAGGCTGGGTAGAGCGAGCAAAGCGTAGAGATAACATATATCACCGCCATAGAGATCACGGTAGCAGTAATGAAGACTGTCCAGTTGATGGCATCTCCCAAAACTCCGGTCAGTGGCAGTTGTATCAGGATTACCATCCCTGCCAGCATGGCAATGGAGCTCAACAATAATTGCTCGCTGACGATTTGCTGATAGATATGCCCGCTGCTGGCACCAATGGCACGGCGCAAACCTATCTCAGGAATACGTTGCGTGGTATTTTGCCAGAGCACACCAAACAAACCAAAACCGACCATGATGAGCAAGAAGACGGCAATGACAGCCAGTATCATCAGAGGAATGGTGTCTTCAGTCATTTTGGATTTGCGCATGTCGACCAAGGGTGAAATTCTGTAACCCCAGTCACTGCGTATGAGTTTCAATTGCTGATTCAGTTTTTCTTCAAAGGCCCGCGATGTACCCGGTTTGACTTTGATCAGGACAACCTCCATGCGCTTAGCCCCGGTTGTTTTGGAAAAACGCATGATGGAAAAATTTGTCGGCGCCATGAATTCGCCTTTATTACGGAAATCCTCAACAACGCCTGTGATGCGCAATAATTTGACTTTTTTCGAGTCTGGCTCAGTATCAGTGACCAATTGCCCCACTGCACTCTTGCCAGGGAACATGCTGTCTGCCAGTTTTTTATTAATCATGATGGCTCTTTCCGGTCTGCCTTCATCTTCAGCTGAGAACCAGCGTCCATCCAGCAACTTCATTTTCAAGAGCGCAGTGGTTTCGTCTGCCATTTCCGCCATGTTGACGGAATATCTGAATTGACTGTCAGGCAAATACAAATCCGAGCGCCAGGTGGAATTGCTGTAAGGAGAATAATTAATAAAACCAACTTGCTCCACCTCTGGCAAGGCTGCCAGACTGCGCTGGAAATTTTCTGTCACAATGGAATCGTTTTTTGCATCTAACGGACCTGTACTCAACATCCTGATTGACCACACATCCTGATATTCAAATCCCGTGGGTAAATGATATAGCTGGTAGTAACGGGCACTCATCAACGCCAGCCCGAAGACAACACAAAAAGCCAGCAGGATTTCCAGGCTTAACAGCAAATTCTTGAATTTGCGCTTCCAGATAGGTTTGAGTATATGGAAAAACATTATGCAGCTCCTTTCAGGGCAAGCACGGGGTCAAGGCGTGACATTTTCCATGCAGGGATGACGCCAGACAAAACACCAAACACGATGGCAATCACAAAACCGTAGGCAAACACTGCGAAACTCAAATCCACTTTCATGTACGGCACCAGATTTACATTGCTGAGCCAGATCAAAGTCAATTTGGTGAATATCAATCCCAGTGCTCCACCAAACAGGCAGAGCAAGATATTTTCCATGACGAATTGCTTGACCAGTTCGCTATTGCTGGCACCAAAGGCTTTGCGTACACCAATCTCTGCTGCCCTTTCCATGATGCGGCCTGAATTCAGATTGATCAGATTCAGGGCAGGTAACAGCATAAAGAGCAACATGGCAAAAACGATTCCTGCCAGTAGCTGGGCAGCGCCTGAACCGGCAACTTCATCGTTATTCAGTATGCCTCTTGCAAAGAAATCCAGTTTGCCGTCCGCCCACATATAGGTATGATCCCAATGGTTGGGTTCATCGGCATTTATTTGTTTGACGATCTGTAGGAGCTCATCTTTAATCAGGGGCAAGTCTGCAGCGCTCTTACCCATTAACAAGGCTGTGAAGTCCCCCGTATATTGTTCACGATATTGTGAAGAAGGGAAAGTTGTTACAGGTACCCACATATCAGCATAAGCGTTGAGATGGATGACGTCTTCGACTACGCCAATGATTTCAAACTGCTGGCCACCAGTGTTGATTTTCTTACCTACGGCGGATTCGGTTCCAAATAATTTTTTCGCCGTGTTTTCATTGACAACTGCCACAAAACGACCTTGCCTGACGTCATCTTCAGAAGGCACGCGCCCGGACAAGAGCTTGAAATCCAGTATCTGCCAATACTCTGCATCAGCGCGACGCATCATGAATTCATTAACACTGTCTTTTTGATAGACGGAAACAGACTCCGGCCCAGTCACTGCAGCTACCTTTTCCACAGTCTTCATTTTGCGCAGATATTGATCAATCGTCTTATAGCCTAATGGACTTCTGCTCGTGTTGTTGTTACTGGCCTGTGTGATAGTAGTAATTTGCAAGAACCGCTCACTCTTGCCTTCCACACCCGTAGGATAGAAAGTCGTTTGCAAGATAGCCGTCACCGTCAGCAATACCACCATGGTCAGCACAATGCACAGCAGGTTGATTGCGGTGAAGAGTTTGCGCCGCATATATACCTTGCAGGCAATCTGGAAATAATTTTTCAACATGGCATAGCTCCTAAGCGACCAGTTGGCCGTCAAATACCCGGACTATACGGCCACCCTGTTTGGCCTGGCGCTCGTCATGGGTCACCATGACTACGGTCGTACCTTCATGGCTGAGTTTGAGCAAGATATCCATCACTTCGGCCCCCATCTGGCTATCCAAATTACCGGTCGGCTCATCCGCCAGCAAGACACTGGGGCGTCCCACCATGGCGCGAGCGATGGCTACCCTTTGTTGCTGACCGCCGGACAACTGATTGGGATAGTGATCCATGCGTGCACTCAAACCCACCCTGGCCAGTGCTTCTTCAGCCAGCCGTCGGCGTTCTTTTGCACTACAGGAGCGGTACAGCAGGGGAAGTTCGACATTATCGATGACACGCAAGTCATTGATCAGGTGGAAGCTTTGAAAGATGAAACCAAAAGTACGGTTGCGCATGCTGGCAAGCTCTTTGTCGCGCCAGACTTTCATCTCTGCACCATCAACCGCAATCTTGCCCTTGCCTGGTCTGTCAAGCAAACCGATCAAATTCAACAGCGTGCTTTTGCCACAACCACTAGGCCCCATGATGGAGACAAACTCTCCTTTTTCACATGCAGATTGATATCCCGCAAAGCCAGGGTTTCCACCTTATCGGTCTGGTAGGTTTTGCTGACGTTTTCCAGCTTGATCATGATTGCTTCCTTCATTGAATTATTATTGAGGTCTACTGAGATACCCTGAAACTGCTTAAATGCTTGAGGTTGCTGATATCTGAAATCACCAGCCTGTCGCCTTCTTTTGCCCCCTGCAAGACTTCCACCATCTTGCTGTCGCCCAGGCCTATCTCCACACTGCGTTTGACTGCCTGGCCATCTTCCAGCACATACACATCCTGCCTGCCCTTGCCGTTTATTGCCGGCCCATTTTCAACGATCAGACTGCGTGCTTTTTGTTCTGTGATGATGTTCACTTCCACCCTGAGTTTATGCCGCAGTGAAGGATGATTCGCCTTATCCAGCACCACGATGAGTTTCACTGTGCCATTTTGTATCTCAGGCAAAATGGTTTGCACTTCACCCGGCATGATTTGCCCGCTATATTCAACACGCACTTTTTGACCGGGATTGAGGTAGCGCGCATAAAAATCCGAGACTGTGGCTTCTACCTTGAAGTTATTCAGCTCAGATACCTTGGCGATCAATTGTCCGGTATTCAGGCTGGCACCTTCCTCCGCCAGCATCCAGCTCAGCAAACCATCAAAAGGTGCTTTGACCTGGGTTTGCTCCAGCAGTCTTTGCTGCAATTCCATCTGTTTCTGGAAGATGGATTTTTGCAAACGTGCAGCTTCGATATTGCTGAGGGTAGTGCGGCGGGTATCTGTCAGGGATTCTTTGTGCTGGCGCAGTTGCACTTCATTGCGTTTGACGGCCAGTTCTGCTGCCTGTAGATCAACCGCAGAAGTAATGCCTATCGCCCCCAGTTTTTGATAACGGGACAGCTTGACTTTATTGCTTTGCAAATCCAGTTCCAGCAATTCAATTTCACTGGCAATTTTTTTCAGATTGGCATCCATCTCCATCGCCAGTACCTGACTCTTGATGTCTTGCTGGGAAATCTGTTCGCGCAAATTATCTATCGCCAGCCGTATGGTGTGATCATCCAGCACCATCAGCAATTCACCGGCATGCACAGTCTGGCCAGCCTTGGCAATGACTTTGCTGATGCGCGATTGATTAGGGCTGGACAATTGCTCTTCACGTACAGGTATGACGACCCCTGCAGCATTGATGGTATTGTCGATGGCGCCCACACGCACCTGGCCGACACGAATTTCGCCCAGACTGACACCGGGACTGATGATGCGGTTCACCGCCCATGCTGCCCCCGTGACAGAAATGGCAATGACAGCAAGCAACAAGAGAGTCTTGCGCCTGCGCTTTTTGAGTGTGTCGTGGCTGAGAGCCTGATCCATGTTGAAACCTGATGTAAGTAATTATCAGATCAGGTTTGCAAGCACCGTGCCTGCCCCATAGATTTTGATTTAACTATTTAAAATCAAATACTTAATGAGCTTCAAGGATTAAGGGAAAGGAGAAAAATATAGCCATTCCGTTCGTCAGCGAACGCTGGTGTGCGAATTAGCACAGTGATGGCAGAGCAAATCTATTGCCCAGATAAAAATCCCCTTTCTGTAAGGAAGGGGAAAACATGATGCTTATTCTTTTTGAGCTTAGGACTCAGAACTTACGCAAAGCAGCCCCAGCAAGGTGCTGCAACGCAGCTGGGACGGTTTTCGTATGTCCGCTTAGAACCTGTTTACGATCTGTAGCGAGCGAGCGTCAGCGGGGTGAAGAGCAGCGCAAAAAGCGGAATGTACTTCAGTACATGAGCATTTTGAGCAGCGCATGAGCCCCGATCACGTTCGCGCAGTAAGATCGGAAGCAGGTTCTTAGAAGCGATAGCCTACGCCTACGCCTACCAGCCAAGGATCAACCTTGACTGCACTGACTTTAGCGCCAGAGATAGTGACATCGCTACGAATCTGTACTTTTTTGACATCCAGATTCAAAGACCAGTTTTTGTCGAGTTTGAAATCGACGCCAGCCTGTATCGCTAGACCAAAACTGCTGCTTTCCAGACCGCCTGCACCTTTGAGCAGGTTCACATCTGAAATGCGGGTGTAGTTAAGACCAGCGCCAATATAAGGGCTGACTTGGGAACCAGGTGCAAAATGGTATTGCGCAGTCAAGGTTGGTGGCAAATGTTTGAAGCTGCCGATAACGGCGCCATCAAGTTTGACATCATGTTTTTGAGGGTAAGTCAAAATCAATTCTGCCGACCAGTTAGGCGTGAAGAAGTAAGTAATATCCACTTCAGGAATTACCTTGTTATCGACTGTAATACGGTCAGCGGCACCAGCGCCACCCACAGGATCAGAGCCATTTGCAGTACTGATATTGACGACACGGGCGCGCACTTGCCATGGGCTCTGTTCTTGAGCCATTGCCTGGGTTGCTGTGAAACCAATAGCGGCCAGGGAGAGTGCGATTACAAGCTTTTTCATTTTCATTTCCTTTTCTCATCAGTCAACAGTGATGAAGAAAGTGTAAATCCACACTAGTAGCAGGGTCTTGAGCTACATCAACTTTGGTGCAGGGCACCAAATATGCGTTCTTGCCATTGAAATTGCACGCATTCCAACTCGCTACATGCGTTATGGCAATGTCTGAACTTTGCCGTACACCTCAGATTTTCAGGTGAAATATTCCGTCCCGTGCTGGCTTGAGGTATCCTTGCAAACATTCTTATTCCCTATGAAAATTCAAGAAAAATGGCCAATTACGTCTACACCATGAATCGCGTCGGCAAAATCGTCCCGCCGAAGCGTCAAATTCTGAAAGATATTTCCCTGTCCTTCTTCCCTGGTGCCAAGATTGGCGTGCTGGGTGTGAATGGTTCAGGCAAGTCTTCCCTGCTGAAAATCATGGCAGGCTTAGACAAGGACATACAGGGCGAAGCCGTGCCCATGCCTAACCTGAACATCGGTTACCTGCCGCAAGAACCGCAACTCGACCCGGAACAAACTGTGCGTCAGGCGGTTGAATCTGCGCTGGGTGAAGTGTTTGCAGCCAAGGCCAAACTGGAAGAAGTGTATGCCGCCTATGCTGAAGAAAATGCTGACTTTGATGCGCTGGCGAATGAACAGGCACGTCTGGAAGCGATTATCTCCACCTCCTCTGGCGACAATGTAGAACTGCAACTGGAAATGGCTGCCGATGCGTTGCGCCTGCCACCGTGAGATGCCAAGATAGGCGTCTTGTCCGGTGGTGAAAAACGCCGCGTCGCCCTGTGCAAATTGCTGCTGTCCAAGCCTGATATGCTCTTGCTTGATGAACCAACTAACCATTTGGATGCTGAATCTGTTGATTGGCTGGAACAATTCCTGCTGCGCTTTCCTGGCACCGTCGTGGCGATTACCCATGATCGTTACTTCCTCGACAATGCGGCTGAATGGATTTTGGAGTTGGATCGTGGCCATGGTATTCCATGGAAAGGCAATTACTCTTCCTGGCTGGATCAGAAGCAAGCCCGTTTGAAGCAAGAAGAAGCCACAGAATCCGCCCGCCAGAAAGCCCTGCAAAAAGAACTGGAATGGTCACGCCAGAATCCGAAAGCACGTCAGGCCAAGAGCAAGGCGCGTCTGGCCCGCTTCAATGAGATGAGCGAGCATGAATACCAGAAGCGCAATGAAACCCAGGAGATTTTCATCCCTGTGGCCGAACGTCTGGGTAATGAAGTCATCGAATTCAAGAACGTCAGCAAAGCCTTTGGTGACCGCCTGCTCATCGACAACCTGAGCTTCAAGATCCCGCCTGGCGCGATTGTCGGCATCATCGGCCCTAACGGTGCCGGTAAATCGACCTTGTTCAAGATGATCAAGGGTCTGGAAACACCGGACAGCGGCGAAGTAGTGCTGGGCCAGACTGCAAAGATTTCTCTGGTTGACCAGTCACGTGAAGACCTGGGCAACACCAAGACGGTATTTGAAGATGTGGCAAACGGTGCCGACATTTTGACAGTGGGCCGTTTTGAAATGCCTTCCCGCGCTTATCTGGGTCGCTTCAACTTCAAGGGCGGTGACCAGCAAAAGATCGTTGGCAACCTCTCTGGTGGTGAGCGTGGCCGTTTGCATCTGGCAAAGACTCTGCTGCAAGGCGGCAATGTCCTGCTGCTGGATGAACCATCCAATGATCTGGACGTGGAAACCCTGCGTGCGCTGGAAGATGCCTTGCTGGAATTTGCCGGCAGCGTCATGGTCATTTCCCATGACCGCTGGTTCCTTGACCGTATCGCCACCCACATCCTGGCGTTCGAAGGCAATTCACAAGTCAGTTTCTTTGACGGCAACTATCAGGAATATGAAGCCGACAAGAAAAAACGTCTGGGCGAAGAAGGTGCCAAGCCCAAGCGTATCCGTTACAAGCCTTTGACTGTGTAAGCCCCCCTGCCTGGCGTTCAAGGCATTCACCTGTGTCGTTTCACTGGTGAATGCAGAATTCCAGGCATGCCGTTGTAAATTTGTTTAACAGTGTGTTTTGTTGCTATGCGATAAGCTTCTGAAAAATATAGGTTTTTCTTGAGTAAACATGAGCAAAAGGCAAAATATGATACTGAAAAAGCATTTTTCCCCTGTTCTGCTTTGCCTGGCTCTGAGTCTGCAATCAGGATTGCTCCTGGCGGCTCCTGAAAACAAAGCTGCCAGTGCTTCAGCCAGCGCAGGTGCACCGACTGCCAAACTGGAAGCTTTTGTGGTTAATCTTTCCAGTACAGAGCGCTACTTGCAACTCAGCATGGCGCTGCAAATTGCCAGCGCAGAAGTCAACGACAAGATAAAAATGTTCATGCCCAAGGTCAGGCATACCCTGATCCTGTTATTGAGTAGCAAGGACAGTGAACAATTGCAAAGCCTGGATGGCAAACATCAGTTGATGGAAGAGATCAAGAGCGGCGTCAACAAGACGCTGGAGCTGAAAGAGCGCGATGGCGTGACCGATGTCTTCTTTGAAAACTTCGTTATCCAGTAATTTTAGTGTCGCGATCTAATCCTGCACAACAGCTTTCCAGCGCGATTTCCACCATGTCGCCAAAGCTGTTTTGCCTTTGTTCAGCCGTCATGCTGGCCCCGCTGCGCAGATGATCGGCCACCGTCAGCAAACCCAGTGCCTGCACGTCATGTTCGGCTGCCACTGAATACAAACCTGCCAGTTCCATTTCCACCGCCAGTATCTGCATTTTTTCCATGATATCGAAAAGCTGCGGCTGCACGCTATAAAACAGGTCGGCAGAAAACACATTGCCTATCCTGACAGGCTTGCGCAAACTGTTGGCCGTGTCCACCGCTTTTGCCAGCAAGGCATAGTCTGCAATCGCTGCAAAATCATGATCCATGAAACGCATGCGGTTGACCTTACTGTCGGTGCTGGCCCCCATGGCGATGATCACATCCCCCAGTTGCAGGTCGTCCCGCAAAGCGCCGCAAGAACCCAGCCTGATGAGTTTTTTCACGCCATATTCGCGTATCAATTCTGTCGCATATATGCTGATCGAAGGTATACCCATGCCATGCGCCAGCACAGATATCTTCCGCCCACGATACCAGCCAGTGTAGCCCAGCATATTGCGTACGGTGTTCACCAGTTGGACATCGCTGAGCCAGTGTTCAGCGATCATCTTGGCGCGCAAGGGGTCGCCCGGCATGAGGACGGTGTCAGCAAATTCACCGGGGGCGGCATTGATATGGGGAGTAGTCATACTGTTTCTGTCGTGAGGGCTGGCGCAGTCAGGCGCAAGCCACCGCGCATGCTTTGCCGTAATTGTTGTGGTCGTGGCGCGGCTACTTCGCCAAATGTGCATGCTGCCAGCAGGCTCTTGCTGGCAATAGCCAGACTATCTGCATCAACGGCATGGATGATGGCCAGTGGAGTGTCGCCCTCCATGAGTTGGCCCAGTTCCGCCAATTGGCTCAAGCCTGTGCTGGTATCCCGTTGCCCCTGGGTTGTGGTACTCAATTGCAAGGCCAGCAAACCAATGGCGCGGGTATCCATCTTGTTCAGATAGAAGCCAGCGGGTGCAAAGACTGCTTGTTGCAAGGCCGCGCGAGGCAAGTAGTCGTCAAATTTGGCGAGTAGATCAAGCGGGCCACCCAGCGCCGCACAAGACCGCTCAAACACCTCTGCCGCCTTGCCGCTGTGCAGAGCATCCAGCAAGCGTACCTGCGCCTCCAGGGTATTTGCAGCCAGACCCGCCAGTAGCAGCATCTCTGTCCCCAGCGCCAACACGGTCTGGTGCAGGCGCTGCGGGCAAGTATCGGTGCGCAGATACGCCAGCGCCTCGCGTATTTCCAGCGCATTGCCTATGCTGGGTGCCAGCGGCTGGCTCATGTCGGTAATCAGGGCTGAGCAAGCCATGCCCGCTGCATTGGCAGTGTCCATGATGTTTTTTGCCAATGCCTGCGCCTGCGCCAGCTCTGGTGTCTGCGCGCCATTGCCACATTTGATATCCATGACCAACGCATCCAGCCCGGCGGCAAATTTTTTAGACAGGATGGATGCCGTAATCAAAGGCAGGCTATCCACCGTTGCTGTCACATCGCGTATCGCATACAGGCGTTTGTCTGCCGGTGCCAGATCGGCAGTCTGGCCGATGATGGCCATGCCGCAATCCCTGACCACACGGCGAAAGCGCGCCAGATCCGGCGTTGTGCAATAACCAGGTATGGCTTCCAGCTTGTCTTGTGTACCGCCAGTATGACCAAGCCCACGGCCACTGATCATGGGGACAAAACCGCCGCAAGCCACCACCATGGGGGCCAGCACTAGCGAAACCAGGTCACCCACCCCACCCGTAGAATGCTTGTCCACGACCGGCCCAGGCAAATCCAGATCATCCCAGCGCAAGACCGTGCCAGAATCACGCATCGCCAGCGTCAGTGCAGCTCCCTCCGCCGCTGTCATACCCTGGAAGCAGGTCGCCATGCAAAATGCCCCTAGCTGCGCATCTGATATGCTGCCATCGACCATGCCAGCGACTAGGGCCTGTATCTCAGCCTGCTCCAGTGCCTGGCCTGCACGCTTTTTACGTATCAGCTCTTGCGCCAGCAGCATCTCAGTAGCCTGCCTTGATCTGTGCCGGTACATCGCGCAGGCAAGCCCGCAAATTATTCAAGAGGCTGGAAGCACCAAAGCGAAAATGCGCAGGGCTCACCCAATCCTGGCCCAGGATGTTATCCGCCAGAGCCAGATAGGCTGCGGCTTCTTCCGCCGTCCTGACCCCACCTGCTGCCTTGAAGCCACTATGACCACCGGTTTCCTTGATCACGGTCAGCATGGTTTCTGCCGCTGCCAGCGTCGCATTGACTGCCGCCTTGCCGGTAGAAGTCTTGATAAAGTCTGCCCCTGCCGTGATTGCTATCAGGCTGGCGGCGCGGATAAAGGCATCCGTCTTTAGCTCGCCACTTTCTATGATGACCTTCAAGAGCTTGTCGCCGCAAGCTGTCTTGCAAGCCCTGACCATCTCTGCCCCGGTGCTGGTGTCACCCGCCATCAATGCGGCATAGGGGAAAACCAGATCAACCTCATCTGCACCGTAGGCAATGGCCGCCCTGGTCTCGGCCACAGCGACGTCTACGTCTGCCTCGCCATACGGAAAATTTACCACCGTCGCCACTTTGATGGCTGGCGTACCAAATTCACGCAGCATCTTTTTTGCATGCGGGATAAAGCGCGAGTAAATGCACAGCGCCGCCACCTGCCCTTGCTCACTGCTGGCCGCATTACACAAGGCCGTGATCTTTTCCCTGCTGTCATCCTCATTCAGGCTGGTCAGGTCCATCAGGCGCAGAGCGCGGCTGGCTGCCTGCTTCAAAGCCGTATCTGGGGTAGAAGACATGGTTCTTGCTCCGGTAAAAACAAACGTTAAAGATACGGCGCATGTGGATGCCACTGCTTGATATACATCAGACATCAAGACTATGCTCAGAATACGAGCAATTCAGTTTATGTATACCCAGACCCAATTAGCCGCCAAAATAGCGGTTTTGCCCCATCCAGCACCCCATGTACCAGCTCGCCGCCCCCGCTTTTGCCGAAATTGAAATCAAGAAAAGCCGTTTCCTGGGCCAGCTCTACCCCCTCAACAGCCGCGCCGAAGCACGCCAGCAACTGGCCAGCATACGTGCGCAGCACCCGGATGCCGTCCACGTCTGCTGGGCGCTGATCTGCACTGGCGACTCTGGCCTGGATGATGACGGCGAACCTTCCGGCACCGCCGCCAAGCCCATGTACAACGTGCTGGTACACAAGGACGTGACCAATGTGCTGGCCGTGGTTGTGCGCTACTGGGGCGGCACCAAGCTCGGTGCAGGCGGCCTGACCCGCGCCTATGGCCAGGCCATTTCAGATGCCTTCAAGGTGGCCGAACTGACAGAAGTGGAATACATGGTTGAATGGGATATCACCTGCGCCTATGCCGACGAATCCCATGTACGCCGCCTGTGCGACAAGTTTGCCGCCAGCGTCACCGAGCTGGCCTATACAGAATCCACCACCATCAGCATCAGCATCAAACAAAAACTGGCTGCCAGCTTTGAAGCAGAATTGATAGAAATGCTCAAAGGCCAGGTCAGCATCAGCAAACCGGACTAAGCACTCCCCTTCCCACATTCGCCATCGGCTTAAACGATAGGCTGTCATTAGCACTGGCAATACGCCAGCTTCGCCCTGAAGTACAGGGCAAGGCAAAGTGTAAATATATTAACTATATACCACCAACATACCCAGGGAAACTGGAAGCTTGCTTTTTTACATGTAAATTACTGTCAATTAACATGTCATTTACATATAAAATAGCTTTGCTTGTCACTGTGCTTACACAGTTTTGTAATAAAGTTCGCTATATTATTGCCGTTACAACTTGTTACGACTAGCAACTATCTCGCATGGATAGATAGCTGCATGTTAACAATTGCGGTATTAAAAATAATAACCATGCAAGAAACCAATGCAAAAATCCAATCTGGCCAGCAACGACAATACGGAAATAGAAGAAATAAGCATCAAGCTCAGACACTACGAGTTTAAAAAACGTCTGGGTGAAGGCGGCTTTGGGCAAGTCCATGAAGCCTGGGACAGCAAACTCTGCCGCCCTGTCGCCATCAAACAGCTCAAAGCCATAGAGGGTGCCGCAGGTGCAACCCCAACCCCTACGAGCAGCCTGCTCAAAGAAGCCCGCCTGGCCGCATCACTCAAGCACCCCGCTTTCGTCAAGATTTTTGCCATTGAAGATGAAGACAATAGCCATTCCATCGTCATGGAACTGGTGCCCGGCCTGACCCTCAAGCAACTGCTGCAACAACACCCACAGCAACCCCTGCCAGAACAACAAGCCATCAACATCATCAGCCAGGTCGCAGAAGCCATGCAAGAAGCACACGCCAGCGGCCTCATCCACGGTGACCTGAAACCATCCAACCTCATGGTCGAACCCGACGGTAGAGTCCGCATACTGGACTTTGGCCTGGCATCACAAACCGACGCCCAGGCCACCACGTCCATGAGCCAGCTCGACCCGCAAGGCACGATAGCCTACATGGCCCCGGAACGCATGATGGGCAGCCCGGCCAGCGCCCAAAGCGACATCTACGCCCTAGGCGTCATCCTCTACGAAACCCTGACCGGCCAACGCCCCTTCGCCAACGCCAGCGGCCTGGCCCTGGCCGCCGCCCTGATGCAATCGAATTCAGACACCTGGGAATTTCCAGCAGGATGCAAGCCAGAACTGATCAAGCTGGTGCTGGCGATGACGGCGCGGCAGACTGAGAAGCGCCTGAGCAGTATGCAGCATGTGCATGAGCAATTGCGTGGGTTAACCAGTACGACTGCGTTTGTAGCTGTTACTGGTGCTGCTAACGCAGGCGGAAGCTCAGGCAATGGCTGGAAGGCGCTGAGCAAGCCGAAACGCTTTGCCATCGTCAGCGCCATCATCGTCGCGCTGGGCTGTGGCGCTTGGCAGGCTGTGCCTTATCTTGAAATGGACAAGATGTCTTTGAAGCCGTTTTCAGAGTCGTTGACTATGAAACAGGGGCTTGATGCATTAAGTCAATTCGATCGCCCAGGGAGCTTGGATATTGCAGAAGCGAATTTCCAAAAAGTTTTAAAGCACAATCCTGAGCAAGCAGGGGCAGTTGCGGCAATGTCGATTATTTATACATTCCGCTACAATAGTGATAAACAAGACGAAGTTTTGCTTCAAAAAGCAGATGCAAGTGCTCAGCAAGCACTGAAATTAAATGACAAATTAGCCCTCAGTCACATTGCGCTTGCTCGCGTAAAAATGCACATGGGACAAAATGAAGAAGCGTTACGTTTATACGAAAAAGCTTTGAACCTTGACCCCGATAATGTGTTTGGTCTGTATGGCAGCGTCATGGTTTTACGAAAATTGAAGCGCTATGATGAAGCAATTAAACTTGCTATCAACGGTCTTGAAAGATTTCCCCATGAACGTATGTTTGCGGAAGAGGCAGGGATAGTTTACTTTGAACAAAATCAGTATAGTGAAGCTGAAAAATTCTTCCGCCTCAGCATAAAAATTCAACCAGATTCAGTATTTTCTTACGCAAATCTCAATAATGCATTAGTCAAACAAAATAGAGATGCTGAAGGCTTGCAAGTATTACAGCAAGGCTTGCTGATTAGACCAAGTGCACTTTTATATTCTAGCCTAGGTAACGCTTTGTTCAAAAAAAGTGACTACATTGGTGCCGCAGATGCTTTTGAACTTGCAGTTACTCCAAACAAAGGAAACCCGGCATATTATCTAGGCTGGGCCAATCTTGGCGATAGTTTACTTTGGATTCCCGGACGCTCCGATGATGCCAAAAAGGCCTACGAAAAAGCACGTGAGTTGCTATTCCCAATTATTAAAATTTCTCCAAAAGACGTTACCCTAATTTCTAGATATGGGCTGTACTCAGCACGTGTTGGTGACAAAGTAAAAGCTGAAGAGTATTTGGCGCGCTCATTATCATCGGACCCTAAAAACGCTAATGTTCATTTTCGCGCTGGGCTAGCATATGAACTTCTTAATCAAAGAGATGAAGCGCTTGCCGAAATATCTAAAGCACTCGAATATGGTTATTCAATTAAATCAATTGAATCCGAACCAGACCTTATCAGTCTGAGACGCGACCCTCGTTACGTGAAGAACAAATAGCAAATCAACGATCTGGAACAGTTTTTGCTGATTCTCCATTGGAATAAAATTTCTTTAATCTGCAACACCTGATTATTGAAGCGGCAAGCATGAACATGATCAATATGCATGCTTATTTATAGTTCAATCGATATTAAGGATATTATTATGAGCGACCCGGTCAGCTATACCTTCACAACATTTTTTAACCAAGGTGATCCGCAAAGTCGTGCTACGGTTTCGGCAACTGGAAAATTCACCCCAGAGCCGCCAAGAAGCCCCATAAACAATAAGCGAGTACTTAATGTGGGCGATACTGTGACTTTTAATTTTAAAGGTACTGCTACCGATCCAGCCAATACAGTTACAGTAACGGCAAGCGCATTCATCGCGATTTGCAAGGGTGAATTAGGAAATGGAAAAGCAGCGGTCGGCACTGCAAAAACTGTGTGTCCAGTTGATGGTGTAACAATGACTATGAGCGAAGATAGCCTAGGCTTCTGGGGTTTTACGATCTCATTTACAGCCGATTTCACTGACCCTTCTGGCAACGTAGTAAGTTCGGAATTCTTCTATTTGCCAGATCCTGAGGTAGACGTGCAATCAGGCGGGTAAATCGTCAATAGAATTTCGTTAATGACACAACCCCACCACCTTCAAATACCGCCTTAAAGCCTCACTAGGCGTTTTCAATAAGGCAGCGCAAGCCTCTGCATCGCCAGCACTGGTTTCCAGTGACTGGCGAATTTCTTCTGTAGGTATCTGTTCGGCGCGGCGTATCTGGCTGTGGTTGTCGAGCAGCTTGTACATGGAGGGGCGCGAGACACCGAGTTCTTGTGCTGCGCCCTGTATATACCAGTCGTTGTTTTCCATGGCGCGCAGGACGTCATCGTCACTGAGTTCGGCCAGCTTTTTGCGTGGCGTGGCTGGCTGCGGGATTTTGCTGTCTGTGCTGATGCTTGCCTGTGCCACGCTGGATGGGGCCTGGTGAGTGGTTTTTACCAGGCTGGCGAGTTGTGGTACTTCACCCAGTTGCAGGGCCAGCAAGGCGCGGCGCAGGACGTGGGACAACTGGCGGATATTGCCGGGCCAATCGTAATTGGCAAATTCGCTGACCAGTACCACTGGCAGGCTGGTGCCTATTTCATTGGGCAGTTTGCTATTGCTGAGCAGGTGCAGCAGCAGTACGCCGATATCTTCACGGCGGGTGCGCAATGGTGGCAGGTGGATGATGAAGCTTTCGAGGCGGCGCAGCAGGGCCTGGTTGAAGCCTTCACTGTATAAGTCCTGGTCGGTCGCGGCGATCAGGCGGGCGCTGGATTTTTGGTCTTGCTGGGCGCCGAGCGGGCGGTAGTCGCCGCTTTCAAGCACACGCAGCAGCATGGGTTGTATGCTGGCTGGGGTGTTGCCTATTTCATCGAGGAAGAGGGTTGCACCTTCTGCCTCGGCAAACAGACCTTTGCGGGCGTTTTGTGCGCCTGTGTAGGCGCCTTTGACGGCACCAAACAAATCGGCAGCCGCCAATGCTTCATTCAAGGCTGCCATGTTGACACTGACCAGTTCTGCATTTGCACGCTTGCTATAGGCGTGGATGGCGCGGGCGGCGATTTCTTTGCCGGTGCCGGTTTCACCCAATAACAGGACGGGCAGCTCGGTGCCGGCGACCTGGCGTATCTGGTCGCGGGCGACGATGGCGGCGCTGCCTACGCCAATGAAACCAAGGGCAGGATTGTGCTTGGGCAGGCAGCGCATCCAGTGCAGGCAGATGATGATGGCGCGGCCCAGGCCGAGGATGACGCCTGCTTCCAGTTGCTCACGGCTTAAGCCTACGGGTGCATTGATCTCCTCCCCATTGACCTCGACCACCATGCGGCTGGCGGGTGGGGTGATGAGGATGTTGTCATACCCATCGCGGCTGATACGAACGGGGTCACGCGAGATGCCGCCATAACCCAGCGGAAGGCCGTCTTTGCCGGGGTGACGGAACAGCGGCAGGAAGCGATTGATCTCAACCTGGCCATCAGGGTTGCTGGCCATGAACTGTTCACCTATGCGCTGGCTGTCTGGATGCCAGATGATGGTCAGGCCCAGCAGGGCAGACGCATTGTCGGCCAGCTTGGCCAGGGGCGAGGTCAGGGTGTAGTCGGTATCGGTCATTATGATTGCTGCGAAGCTGGTACTTGAATGTAAGCGACAGTGTAAAGCGCCAATGTAAATTTGTATGCTTTACATGTCAATTGTGGTCGAAAAAACCTTCTCTCCCTAGGGAAGCGGTGCTGGCACGGGCTTTGCAAATAGACACGCATAGCGCAAGTGAACCTGCTTGCCATCTGAAGGAGATCATCATGCCAACCACTGAAATCTTGCTTGTTGTACTTAATCTGCTGCTGTTCATGCTGCTCAGTAAAATGGCCCTGAAAGCCAGGCTGGCCCGCAATATTGCCATGCGTTTGCTGACAGATGACGTGTATTACCATGAAACCCGCGCGGTGCTGATACAAAAGAATGTAGAGAGTGCCAGGTTGTCCCTTGGCCGTGTCCGTATCAGTACCATCGCTAAAATTCCTACCCCGCGCCAGCAAGACCCACAGGCAGCCTGGTTTGCGGCTGTCCACACTTCTACCCATATGCGCCTGCGGCCTTTGCCAGAGCCTGCACCGTCGGTGCTGGAAGTGCCATATGCCTTGTGGGCCACGACCTGGGCTTCGAAAGACACACCCTGGTCTACCACAGTGAGCCTGAAGCAGGAAACGCAGCCTGAAGCTGCGGCAGAAGTTGCAGTAGAAGCGGCTGCGGTAGTGGCTGTGGACGTGGTCAAAGAAAAACCAGCACGCAAACTGGTACTCAACCCTGGCAAGACTGCGCAAGACTTGCTGGAAATGGGGATGATGCAGCGCGCTGCCTTTTAAATATCTGGAGCACTGAAGCATGCCAACCGTATTTCAGGAGTTATCTATGAAGCCCGCACAGCCATACACGACTGCAGACATGTTATTGAAGCTTGACCCGGTTGGTGACTTTGATTTGTACCAGGATTGCCTGCCACCCATGCTGAGATTGCAAGCCAATCTGTTTGGCGAACGCATACCGACTGAGGCAGAAGAGGCGGCAGCACTGGATACTTTTCGTACTTTGTATGGTATGGCCAGAAATGGTTTTGACAGGCGCAAGACAGACAGGCGACTGGACCCGGCCAGGCTGGCCAGGGCAGCAAACTACCAGCGCCGTAAGGGTGACGATCGTAATAACGGCATATAACTGCACACCACACACATTACAGCACACAGCAGCACACACAACCCAGAGCCATGAGAATTCAGGATCACCTATGATGAAAGAACAAACGCTGCTCGTTCCGCATGAAGAAGATCCTCTGCTTGCATTTGCGCCAGAAGAACCTGGACTGCAATGGCAAAGGATCATGGGCATGGCTGTGCATGGTGATGCCAACTGGGAACTGGAAATTTGTCGCAAGACTTGCATGACGCTGGCAGAAGCCAAGTCTTTTGCAGCGGCGGATGACCGTATCACTTTTTTCTTTTATGTCAAACATTACGCCATCATGTGCCGTCACCAGGTCTTGCATGCGGGTGATGTGGTGTTTTTTTCTGGCACGCCTGTTCTGGTGGCAGAAGCCGGGGCAGACAGTTTTGAAAAACCTGCTGCACCGGGCAGCCGTCTTAGCATCACCGCCGCGCCGGGCAATCATTGGGTCAGCATACAGGCGCATATGCAGGTGCCTTTTTTGAGCAGTACACAAGCCCATGCTTATCTCTGGCCTTGCCTTCTGCCTGGCCAGGCGCATGGCGCTGAATTGCAAGGTGGCGGTTTGCAGGCTGTGCTTTGTTATTGTCCGCCCCATGAGGTCACCGATGAAGTTTCTGAACACCCGTTTGCGCAAGGGGGTTGGTGGGTGTGCGGGCAATATGTTCATGCGGGTGGAAAACTACAGGCAGAGCAAACCTGCTTTGGTGGCCCGTATATGGCAGTCGCTCCTGGCGACGTACTGAGCTGCCGCATTGTCTATGATGCCGCCAATCACAGTTGGCTGCAAACGATTACCAATTGCAGCAACAAGGATAGTGTCATTTTCCCGATGAATGCAAAACAAAAAACCGGGCAGGCGCTTGAAAAAAACATGCTGGGATTTTGCCTGGAAAAATTGCTGCCAGCCCGGCATGAGCACAGTCGGCATCTGCATCAATGCCTGAGTCTGTTCAATGTCATTGCCAGGCTCACCTATCCGCAAAGTCAGCTGGGGCAAGACCTGAACCAATTGCCCTACATAGACAACGCCAGGCTCAGTGATGACCAGACCTGCCTGCACATAGGGCGCATCGTTTTGTACAACCCCATGATGCATGCAGGGGAGTGAGCAGCTTATGCTGCGCCCTCGCTGGTCGGCGCATTCCAGGCATTGAAGAATGTCTTGAACACTGTGAGCACTTTGTCGATGTCGGCAGCGCTGACATCCAGATGCGTGACCATGCGCATATGGGGTGTCACCCTGGCCAGAATGCCGTGCTCGCGCAGCACACCGTCAAGGCCAGCGCACGCTGCGGCAGGCATGTCAGCATAGACGATATTGGTTTGCGGCGTTTGTACGGTAAGCGCCGCGATTTGTCGCAGGCCATGCGCCAGGCGTTCGGCATGGGCATGGTCTTCTGCCAGGCGTGCCACGTTATGTTCAAGCGCATACTGGGCTGCGGCAGCCAGGCCACCGGCCTGACGCATGCCACCACCGAGCATCTTGCGCCAGCGTCTTGCTTGCGCGATGAGTGACTTGTCGCCACAGAGTACGGACCCGACTGGCGCGCCCAGTCCTTTGGACAGGCACACCGAGACACTGTCAAAACCCCTGACCGCCTCTCTGGGACTGATGCCGAGTTTGACGATGGCATTGCAGATACGCGCGCCATCCAGGTGGGTGGCCAGGCCACGCTGATGGGCCAGGCTGGTGGCGGCCTGTGTGTATTCCATCGGCAGGACTTTGCCGCCTATGGTGTTTTCCAGCGCCAGCAAACGGCTGCGGGCAAAATGAAAATCATCAGGCTTGATGGCGGCGGCAATGTCTTCCAGTGCTATCGTACCATCGGCCTGGTTTTGCAAGGGCTGCGGTTGTATGCTGCCGAGCACGGCGGCACCACCGCCTTCGTATTTATAGGTATGGGCCTCTTGCCCGGCAATATATTCATCGCCGCGCCCGCAATGGCTGAGCAGGGCCAGCAAATTGCTTTGTGTGCCGGAGGGGGCAAACAGGGCTGCCTCGAAGCCAAACAAGTCGGCAGCATAGTCTTGCAGGCGGTTGACGCTGGGGTCATCGCCATAGACATCATCACCCAGGTCGGCAGCCTGCATGGCGGCACGCATGGCAGGGCTGGGACGGGTGACGGTGTCACTGCGCAAATCTATCCAGTTGCTTTGACTTTTTGACATGGGTTTTCCTCTAATCTGGCTAAGTGCATGCATTTTAGCAATTTTCATCTGACAATTTTTAAAAGCAAAAATGCGTCTATCTGTGCAGCATAAACCGCTACACTGTTGCTCTTGTTCATGCTTACCAGATCAACCACTCATGCGCAGTCGCACGGCCAAATTCGCTGCCAGTCTGTTTGTGCTGCTGGGCTTTATCAGCCCGGTGGTGGTATCTGGCCTGGTGGATTTTTCGCCGGGCTTGATTGAGTCCGCGGGCAAGCGCTTTGGTGTGGAGGGGCCACGCCGCCTGGCGCAAATGCAGGTTGCCATCAACAAGATCAAGGCCGCCGCTGGCAAGGACTTTGCCAGGAATGTTGCGCGCTCTAGCGATGGCCAATATGAAATGGCAGTGCTGCGGCAAGTGAATGACTTTTATAATCGTGTGCCGTATCTGACAGATCAGGAACACTGGGGTGTCAACGACTATTGGGCTACGCCTGTAGAAATGATTGCTTCATGGGGCGCTGATTGCGAAGACTATGCCGTGGCCAAGTACATGACGCTGAAGGACCTGGGCATACCAGCCGAGCGTTTGCGCATCACTTATGTCAGGGCAACGCGCATAGGTGAAACCCATATGGTGCTGGCGTATTATCCCAGCCCGGCGGCAGAACCCTGGATCATGGACAATCTGGAAGATGACATACAGCCCGCCTCAGCCCGGACTGATCTGGTGCCTGTCTACAGTTTCAATGATGATGACTTATGGCTGGCCAGCGGCAATACCCGCAAGGGCGGCGCATCAACGGTGCGCTTGTGGAAGGATTTGATAGAGAAGATGTCCAAGGAAAAACGCATGTGAGGTATTTACTCTGCCGCAGCCATGATGACTTTTTCGGGCGCGCCGAAATAGAAACCCTGCCCGCATTCTATCTGGTCGGCTATCAATAATTGCAGGCTGGCTTCTGTCTCTACATTTTGTGCCACCAGGGATATGCCCAGGGATTGCGCGAATTTGACGATGGCCCGTAAATGGGCGTGGCTATTTTCGTTCTCAGCCACTTCTTGCACCAGACCACCATCAAGCTTGATGTAGTCCGGCGGCACTTCGCGGATGAAGTTCAGGGCATGTGGGTCCAGACCAAAATGATCGACGCCAAAGCGTACACCGGCAGTACGCAAGGCGTTGAAAAATTTCCTGGTCACAGCATGGTCCTTGGCGCAGGCAGATTCGCTGATCTCTACTGACAAGCGGGCTGCCAGTTCTGGGGAGTATTTCAGGCGGGCCATCAGCCAGTCACAGAATTCCTTGCTTTCCATGGATTGGAACGAAACATTGACGGCGATATTTTTGTAGCTGCCACGATTTTTTTGCAACAGGTCAAGAATGAGAGTGACCACGGCCTGGTCTATCTCTGGCATCAACTGATGGCGCAAGGCCATGGGCAGGAATTGATTGGCAGGCACCAGATTGCCCTGGTTATCAAGCAGGCGCGAGAATACTTCATGATGCACCAGCTGACGCAATTGCAGGCGCATGACAGGCTGGGCAAACAGGACCCAGCGGTTTTCTGCCAGGGCATCGCTGATCATGGTGCGCCAGCCATGCGAACCAGCCATCGCTGCCTCACTGTCTTCCATGTGGGTAAGCGTGATTTGTCCATTGCCGGACTGGCGCATGGTTTCTATGGCCAGGTCGGCATGGGAAAAAATATCTCCACGCTGTTGTGCCGGACCAAACACCACGGCACCCGCCGCCAGGCTGACTTGCCGGGTTGCGCGCAGCAGGACTTGATTCAATCTGTAATGCAGGGCATCTACCAGCAAATTCATGGCTGCCTGATCGACATCAATACAAACCAGAGCCATGGAACTGCCACCTATGCGGCCAAGCATATGGCTGTATTTGCTCGCCACTTCCGTCAGCACAGTGGCGACATCGGCCAGCAAGGCATCGCCCTGTTGATAGCCGTAGTGGCGATTGTATTCTTTCAAGCCATCGAATTCGAAAACAAAAATGACGGCGCTTTCGAAGCGCCCGTCTTCTGACAGCAAATGATTAAAGCGCAGGTCAAAACCGTGGCGGTTTTCCAGGCCACTGACTTTGTCGATGAAGGCTTCACGCCTGAAATTGTCGGCCCGGCTGATTTCTGCATCCAGCATGCTGGAGATGCGTTCTGTCATATGGTTCATGGCGACCACCACACGTTTTAGCTCACGGGTTTGCGGTACCACTTCTATGCGTTGGAAACGCTTGGCCTGTATGGCGATGGCAACTTCTTCAATTTTTTCCAGCGGGCCGAGTATGATTCTCAACAAGATAACGGTCAAACCCAGGACGACGAGGTACATGACAAACATCCACAAGGCCATTTCTTTCATCGAACGCCACAGATACTCATAGGCATAAGCCGGATGGCTGATGACGATGAGCTTGCCCAGCTGCCGCCAGCCGGATGAGATAAAGGCTTCCCCCGCCGGCGTCTGCAAATCAAACAGCGCGGGCATCCATGTCGGTACATTGTCTTTGCTGCCAGCCAGCTCCTTATTGATGAGAACTTTGCCGGCTGGATCAAGAACCACGATTTTCTTATAATAGCCGCGGTCAAACAGGGTGGAGATTTGTATATTGGCCAGGGTCTGGTCGTTTTTGACCAAGGCTTCTTCCAGTGGCCGCGACAAGGCCGTGGCGGCATCCTGTGCGTGCGAGGCCAGTTGCTGTTGCAGATAATCCCGTGTGGTCAGCACCGACAAAGTCTGCAAGCCAAGGAACACGGCAAAAAAGATAATGGATATGGCAAGCAGGAGTTGTCGTCTCAGTGTCATAGCGTCTCTTTGTATGTTTTCATTCCCTGACTCTGCCTCTGTTTGTATTAAGACTTGCGTAAAACCACCCCGACTGCCTTGCAGCGTCTCTCACAGGAGCCGCGACTAAAGAATTGTCTCGTCACTGGCACCACAATGGGGCCATGTTGGGCAAGTCTATTTAATTGCAGTGTTTTACTTGCCCATGGTGACTTTAACAAGAAAATAGGTTTTATCGCTTATTTCTTCTACTTTATTTCAAGTTTTACTTAAAATCGTGTTTAGGGTGAGTTTTCACCCGGTTTTATTTCTTTCAATGTATTTTAATAAATTTCATATGTCCAATACCGATATTTTGCGCACCAGGATCAATCTGGAGACGGCGGCTTACCCATGGAGTGAATTATTGCGCCACTTTGCCAGCGGTGCAGTACTGGTGGTCCAGCCAGGGCTGGATCTGGTGGAGGTGGCCTTACTGATGGCGCAAGATCATGCAGATGAAATTGCTGCCTTGCTTGGAGAAGGTTACCTGGCCAAGGTCAGCGATGAACAAGCCCAAGCCTGGCTGGAACAGGACGCGCAGCACTGGACCGTGGTCGTCAAGCCCTGGATACTGGTACAGGAACGGTAGCATAAGGAGCAAGCGAGCTTCCTCAACGCCCTTGAACTTTTCACAAGCCCCATTGGTCAGAACCAGAGATTTCGCTTTGGAAAGCCAAAATGTACTTTTCACTGACGCCGGCTAACAAACCAGGTCGCCCGCTCTTGGCGATCTTGTTGGTTATTGTTGCTCATATTCTTTTCTGGCAATTATTGCGCCAGCAAAACGGTATTCCACGTCATGCAAGTGATAATCCTGTGGTGCATTATCTGCAATTTTTGCAGATAGTGCCGCCACCGCCAATTCTTGAAACCCAGCCAACTGCCCCGCCGCAGGTGAAGCCTGAACGCGCACTGCCAAACACGGTGAGCAAGCGTCAGCGCACGACCACGGCAATGTCAGTACAGCCGCCTGCGACAGCAGATGTGATCAGCCCGCCGGTGCCACCAACAATCAGTGACGCCAGGCAAGGGCTGGACCTGGACGCTTTGCGTAGCTCTGCCCTGGCGATAGAAAAACAGCGCAAACCCACAGAAATCGAACAAATACAGGCCAGCCACCGACAGGCTGAGAGCCTGGAAAAGCGCCTTGCTGAAGGCACGAAAAGAGCAGAAAAGAAGGAATGCCTCAAGGCGTATTCCGGCATAGGTTTGCTGGCTGTCATCCCATTGGCAGTCAGCACCGTTGTGGATACTGGATGCAAATGGTAATGCTGTTACCAGCTCGGCTATAATGCCGGATTCCACAATGTGAACAAAGCTGGCACGGAAAGACCAAGGCTATCTTGCTTGGACAGGGCATGGGGAAGAAATACCAGCTCCCCATTAATCATGCTGCTCTTTTGTGTTGTTGATTTGTTGTTGACATATTGACGCCTGTTGCATATTTAATATCAACACGACAATTTTCATTTTTTACCTGGACCATTCATGAAAAAAACTTCTTACCTGTTCGCCGCCATGCTGATGGCAGCACTTGGATCTGGCTTCTCTCCCGTGACTGTGAGTACCGCTCTGGCACAAGAAGCGGCTGATCCTGCAAAGCAGCCAACTGTACGCGCAGAAATGGGCAAGCCAATCAATGAAGTCATGGAGTTGGTGACTGCCAAGCAATTTTCACAGGCACTGGAAAAGCTGGTCGTTCTGGAAGCAATGGAGAAAAAAACTCCTTTTGAAAATTTTGCACTGAATCGCATACGTGCAGTTATTGGTTCCAGTACCAATGACTCTGCCATGATGGTCAAGGCAATGGATGCCATGATTGCCACAGAATTCTTGAAAGAGTCCGAAAAACAGCATTTCATGGAAGCAGTTGCCGGTACTTTGTTCAATGAAAAGAAGTATGCACAGTCACGTGAATGGGCGAACCGCAAACTGGCGAAAGACCCAGGCAATCCAGGCATGACCAATCTGGTCGCCCGCACCTATTACCTGGAAAACGATTACGCCAATACCATCAAGGTATTGAATGCGCAAGTTGCAGAAGATGAGAAAGCTCAGCGCAAGTCTACAGAAGAGAATTTGCGCTTACTGACCAGCAGCTATCAACAACTGAAAGACTGGGATGGTTATACAGTGGCACTGGAACGCATGGTGGCACATTACCCAAAACCAGAATTCTGGGCTGACCTGCTGTATCGCGTCACCAAGAAGCCCGGTTTTTCTGATCGCTTGCTGCTGGACTACTATCGCCTGCTGATCGTCACTGACAAATTTGAAGATGGCGCTCAGTTTGTCGATATGGCAGAACTGGCCTTGTTGTCAGGCTTGCCAGTCGAAGCCAAAACCGCAATTGATGCAGGTTATGCTGCAAACCTGCTGGGTGCCGGCAAGGAAGCCACCAAACACAAGCAATTGCGCGATCGCGTCAATAAGCAGGCAGCTGATGACGTCAAGAATCTGGATGCAGGCGAAGCAGCCGCAAAAAATGCCAAGACTGGTATCGGTATGGTCAACATTGGTTACAACTATGTGATCAACGGCCAGTACGACAAGGGCTTGGCCTTACTGGAACAAGGTATCGCAAAAGGTGGCTTGAAATCCCCGGATGAAGCAAAACTGCATCTGGGCATGGCGTACCTGAAAGCGGGCAAGCGCGACAAAGCCGTTGAAACCCTGAAATCAGTACAAGGCCGTGATGGTTCTGCTGACCTGGCGCGTTTGTGGTTGCTGGTCCCTGCTGATAAATTCGCACCTGCGGCAAAATAAACTGGCTGATAGCTCATCAGTGCAAAGATTTACGCCACCTGCGGGTGGCGTATTTTTTTGCCTCTGCATTAAAGCTGCAACGGGGATAAAAAAAGGCTGTTTTGCGCAATGCAAAACAGCCTGTCAAGTTCAGGACCGCAAGCTCTGATTACGGTACTGACGGTACTCCTTTGGATACTCTTACTGCCCCGGCCTCAATGAAAAGCCGGGCAAAAACTTTCAAACACCATCATGAATCGAATCAAGAATCGAATCAAGAGTGGTAAGCAGACTCACCATGGCTGGTGATGTCCAGACCTTCACGTTCTTCATCTTCCGGCACACGCAGACCTACCACCAGATCAACCAACTTGTATGCCACGAAGGACACCACGCCTGACCAGATGATGGTTGTGCCTACCGCTGTTGCCTGCGTCATGACCTGGCCGAAAATGTCGTAGGGATCAGCCGACATTTTGTTGGTGACGTAGTCGAATATACCCTGACCACCAAGGGATGGTGCAGCAAATACACCCGTCAACAAGGCACCGAGGATACCGCCCACACCATGCACACCAAAGACGTCGAGAGAGTCATCCGCACCCAGCAAACGCTTGAGGCCATTCACACCCCACAGGCAGATGATACCTGCCAGCAAGCCGATGATCAGGGCGCCCATGGGGCCGACGAAGCCGCAAGCAGGAGTAATTGCTACCAGACCAGCTACCGCACCGGATGCACCACCCAACATGGAAGGCTTACCTTTCGACATCCACTCACCAAATACCCATGACACAGTAGCTGCCGCCGTTGCCAGCAAGGTATTGATGAAGGCCAGTGCGGCAATATCACCTGCTTCCAGAGCAGAACCGGCATTGAAACCAAACCAGCCCACCCACAACAGGGACGCACCTATCATCGTCATCGTCAGGGAGTGCGGTGCCATGGATTCTTTACCGTAGCCCACGCGTTTGCCGATCAGGTAAGCACCCACCAGGCCAGCCACCGCTGCATTGATGTGTACGACAGTACCACCAGCGAAGTCGAGCGCGCCTTTTTGGAACAGGAAACCAGCCTTGGCAGACTCGGTTGCCAGCGTTGCTGCATCCTTGATCGCATCAGGACCAGTCCAGAACCAGACCATATGAGCAACAGGCAGGTAGCTGAAAGTGAACCACAGAACTACGAACAAGAGTACGGCAGTGAACTTGGCACGTTCTGCAAATGCGCCGATAATCAGGCCGCAAGTGATGGCTGCAAATGTCGCCTGGAAGGCCACGTAGATAAACTCAGGAATCACCACGCCTTTGCTGAAGGTTGCTGCCACACTGAAACTGGCCTTGGCCGGATCCCAGATACCATTCAGAAACATGCGGTCAAACGAACCGATGAACTTGCTGCCTTCAGTAAAGGCCAGCGAGTAACCATAGATACACCACAATACAATAATCACGGCAAAGATCATGAAGACTTGCATGAGTATCGACAGCATGTTTTTGGAGCGCACCAAACCACCATAGAACAAGGCCAGGCCAGGTATGGTCATCAGGATAACCAGCAAGGTGGCAACCATCATCCAGGCTGTGTCGCCTTTGTTGGGTGTAGGTGCCGGTGCTGGCGCTGCGGCACTGGCAGCAGCAGGTTCTGCTGCTGCGGCTGGAGCAGATGCCGGGGTAACTACCGCTACAGCAGCCGCTGGTGCGGACGCAGTCGCCACTGCGGCCGAGGCTGCCACCGGCTCAGCTTTGGTTGACGCGTCCTGGGCTGATGCCACAGAGGTAAAACCAACAGTGACCATCAAGGCCGCCCCTGCCAGTATGTTCTTCAACAGTTTTTTCATGTGAACTCCCTGGTAGGCTATCAGAGTGCGTCGTTGCCGGTTTCACCGGTACGAATACGCACTACTTGTTGCAAGTCATAGACAAAGATCTTGCCGTCACCAATCTTGCCGGTGCGGGCCGCAGTTTCTATCGCTTCAATGGCACGGTCAACGATCGCATCATCCACCGCTGCTTCGATCTTTGTTTTCGGCAAAAAATCGACCACATATTCAGCACCACGATACAACTCGGTATGACCTTTCTGACGGCCAAAGCCCTTGACTTCAGTCACGGTAATCCCTTGCACACCGATGGCAGACAAGGCTTCGCGTACTTCATCGAGCTTGAAGGGTTTGATAATTGCTGTAATCAGTTTCATGCTGACCTCGGAGAATTAAAATGTTTTAACTGCAGACAGCAGCAAAGTCGTCTTGCCGGTGAATTTGCCGCTCGGTGTCACATACAGTTTGCTCTCGGCATTGGTGCCCAGGGCTGCAAGGCCAAAATCGACGCCAAAGAATTCTTTGGTCACACCGATTTTCCAGTCGGAATAAGAATAGGCACCATTGTTCTTGACGGTCTGGCGGCCTACATGCAACGCCAGGTTATAACCGTCTGGCAGTTCCACATTCGCGCCCAGATCCAGATAGCCGCTATTTTTACTATCGACAAAGCCGAACAGATTAGTCACAGAATGCGAATACTTGGCATAGAAAGGTCCCATACCTACCTGACCATAGATTTCTGTGGTGTTGGCATCCGCAAAACCTGGTACCTTGTTCAAGCCATTGGATGGATAAACATAGGTCAATACACCAACGTCATACGAAACATCCTTGACGATCTCGCCTTTTTTTCCGGCATAGATATCCCATTCAATATCTCCGCTACCACCGGCATCCTTGGTCCACTTGATCGTGGAGAGCCAGGTTCCAGCGTAGAAGCCGCTAGGGTTATGCACGTAGTCAGCACCACCCTGCAAAGCCGGATCAAGGCGCGATTGTGAAATGGCGCGATAACGGTATTCACTGACGGCGCCAATATCGAAGCTGACTTCATTGTCTGGCTTGGCATCTGCTGCGTGGACAAAACCACTCAGGAATGTTGTGGCTACAGCAGCGGCGATTACTAATTTTTTCATTGCGCTTCCCCCTATTGAATTAAGATTTGATTTGATTGAAACTGGGACAGCATCCACTTTTTGCGCATCAGTGACTTCTTAAGGTCATGAATTACATCTGAAGGACACTTAAATTCTTCTTTCCCTTACCTGTTAGCAGGAGTCGTGCCAACCATGAACATGTATTCATTTAACCTGGTATAAGCTGTCGTAGATCGCTGTATACATACGCATACAGTCAGACAAGCTAAGGCTACGGCCCAGTATTAATATTGCAGCGCAATACCAGTGGCCGCCTGGGTAAGATGCGCTATCATTGATCCATAGGTAAAATTGCAAGCGAATAATCAAGTTTGCGCACCAATAAAGAGCAGTATCAGATTTTGCACAAATAAGTGGCAGAACCTAATTTGCACCATAAGCGTGCAACTACAAAATAGAGGATAAATATGGATAAGCAAAATTTCTTTAATGACATGCAAGCCAAAATCAGCCAGGCACTGGAAAACTCACCCGCCAAAGATATCGAAAAAAATGTCAAAGCCATGATGAGCCAGGGCTTTTCCAAGCTGGACCTGGTAACGCGCGAAGAATTTGATATACAAGCACAAGTCCTGGCCAAGACCCGCGCCAAACTGGAAGCCCTGGAAGCCAGGGTAGCCGCTCTGGAAGCACCGCAAAAAGACGCTTAAGTAGTACGCATGTCATTAGCCGTCCTCAAAAGCCGCGCCTTGAATGGCATGGATGCACCGCAGGTCACGGTGGAAGTGCATCTGGCAAATGGCCTGCCCGCTTTCACTATCGTTGGACTTCCCGAAACCGAGGTCAAGGAATCCAAGGACAGGGTCAGGGCTGCCTTGCAAAATGCCAGGTTTGAATTCCCGGCCAAGCGCATTACCGTGAATCTGGCCCCGGCTGATTTGCCCAAGGAATCTGGCCGCTTTGATTTACCTATCGCCCTGGGCATTTTGGCGGCATCCGGGCAAATACCGGCAGATGCGCTTGAGCAGTATGAATTTGCCGGTGAATTGTCACTGTCTGGCGAATTGCGCCCGATACGCGGTGCCCTGGCCATGACTTTTGCAATTTGCAAAAGCCAGCAGCATTCACAACAGGAACCTGCCTTCATCTTGCCGCGAGCCAATGCCGATGAAGATGCCCTGGTCAGCGAGGCTGCCATTTATCCGGCAGATTCGCTGTTACAAGTATGTGCCCACTTCGCTGGCGTAGATGCTGAACAAAAACTGGTGCGCCACAAGCCAGCATCGCAAGCGGCCCGTCCGCATTATGCTGACTTTGCCGAAGTCAAAGGCCAGATCCAGGCCAAACGCGCACTGGAAGTGGCAGCGGCAGGCTCGCATTCTGTGATATTAATCGGGCCTCCAGGTACCGGAAAATCCATGCTGGCCGCCCGCTTCCCTGGCATTTTGCCCACCATGACCGACCAGGAAGCACTGGAATCAGCAGCCGTACAATCACTGACTTCCGGCTTTTCCATAGAGAAGTGGAAGCTACGACCTTACCGCTCACCTCATCACACAGCTTCTGCGGTGGCTCTGGTGGGTGGTGGAGGCACGCCAAGGCCAGGCGAAATTTCCCTGGCACATAGAGGTGTCCTGTTCCTCGACGAATTGCCAGAATTTGACCGCAAAGTTCTTGAGGTGTTACGCGAACCGCTGGAATCAGGTCACATTACCATCTCGCGGGCGGCAAGGCAGGCTGATTTCCCGGCGCGCTTCCAGCTAATTGCTGCGATGAATCCCTGTCCTTGCGGCTATTTTGGTCACTCCAATGGCAAATGCCGCTGCACACCAGACATTATGAAAATACATAAGAAAAGTATAAATTTCAGAAGTACAGTATAAAAATACATAAGATAAGTAAATAAAAACAAACTTAAGTAATTGATTTTTAAAAATAAAATTCAAATTTTGATATTTTTAATTTTTATAAAAATCACTATTCCACTGTATCAATTCCTCTGGAAATTTCTCGAAGACGAAATTTCCTCTCATCAAACGGCATACGTAACCAACTCCAGCATCCCGCAGCAAATGCAACTTTTCGCCTTCTTGTCCGTGGTCATTGCTTAATTGGAGTAGATCAATCGCTGCAGCGATTAGCTAACTCTGATAAAAAAAACTGATAACAAGCTTCAAGAAAAGTATAAAATTAACAAACTATATATTGCCTTTATAACAATTCAGATTAAAACTACATGTCTAGGCAACTATCCTTTGACTTTTCAGAAGAGGTGACATTTCCTATCACGACACCGCTTCTCCCTATTCGCCCCAAACCTTTTGAAGACGAAATATTGTCGTCTTGGCTCACGCGAGTCGCCTTTCACAATGGACTAACACCAAGTCAACTTTCTTATCACCTTATTGGTAACCATTATTTGCTAAGCATAGAAGTTGATCGAATCCCATCTCAGCATTTATTAAGATCCATCACCGCTCATACTGGCCTAACAGAGAATGAAATACTCAAAATGGCGTTTTCAAAATATGAAGACAATATCCATTTACGTTTTGAAAAGCATGGAAACATCCCCCACGTTGTAAGCCCTGGCTACAAAAATACAAAAACTGGAGCTATCAGAGGATTTGCTTTTTGCCCAGATTGTCTTCGTGAAGATCGGGAGCCATATTTCAGGAAGCGATGGCGATATACCTTTGCGGTATCGTGCAACAAACATGCTCGCCTGCTATCCGATGAGTGCAACAACTGTGGCTACTCTTTTATATATTTCCGGCTATTAGGGAATCGCGAAGAAAGGTATGAGCGGGACTGTATCGCGATATGTCAGCACTGTGGCTTTGACATTAGGAACACCGTCACAAAACCAACCGGCGACAAGATCGTCCCATTTATTTCTGAAATACAGAGAAAACTAATCGGAACAACAGTTAAAAGATGGAGCGTTGATTTCGACAATTTTGAGACCTTCTACCATGCAATTCCTTGGTTCGCTGGCATTAAATTATTACTTCGGTTTTTATCATCTTACGCAACGCCATCAGAATTGATCCGAGAAATCATAGATGGCCAAGGTCTGCCATTTGACCATACCGAATATAAGACTGTTCTTCGATCAGATTTCCAACTTCCAGAATCATACCCAAAAGACAGAATTGTTTTGGTGGGAATGAATTTCGAGCATAAGACCATCTATGGGCGCGCCTTAACTCTGGCAGTACTCAGCGTCATTTTAGACAATTGGCCTCTACTAATGCAGGAAGCACTACAAAATAGGGATCAATCTCAGCAATATTGGGCCGGGCTACTCAACTGTGATACTCCACATTGGATATATGAAGCTTTGAATCCATGCATACAACTTACTAAGCTGCTGCCATTCGAAGAAAGGGAGATGATCAAGGAATATCTCATCTCAAAAGGATATTCAAAACCGACTCAGTATCATATAAATAATTTCCAACGCACAGGTACATTTCCACTTCTAAATGACAAAGAAAAAAAGCAAGCCTTGCTTGAGTCTAGGGCACGATTCCGGCATAAGGACGCATTGGACAAAAAGATGAAAAAATTAAGTAAGAAGTCATCATAGATAACTAAAGCAATTTTATTTACAGGCTCTCTAAAACTGAAATGAGAAAGCGATATACGCCTGTGAGAGTAGAGAATGCTCTCCAATCAGTCTTGAAAATACATGCTGCGGCCTTCGCTCTGGCACGGGTGCAAGGGACGTTATTACAATGAGAAACTGGTTAATGCACATTGCCAAGAAAAAATGTTTTTATGCACACTCAAGTCATACTCTACGTCATAATTACATAAGACTTAGACAGAAAAGGGTGAAATATGGTTGCAGTCGGTGGGGTGTTCTTTGAAAATTGGAACCATGAACTCAAGTGGGTGGACCTGCTTCATCCGGACAGTGCCCCCGAATCAAATTTTGAAACGACCATCATCACAGGCGAGAATGGCTCAAACAAAAGCACTTTGCTAAGTCAACTCGTGAACTCCCTTGCTACGCGAGCAAAGAGTGGGACGGATAGTGAGCCTCTAAATGCGCATTTAAATCCGGATGAGCATCAGGTTTTCTGCATTTCGGGTTCCTCGTCGGATCGATTTCCGCAAAAAGAACTGCCGGGTGGAAAGCGAAGCCCCTTTGATATTCCAAACTACACCTACGTCGGACAGCGCGTCGGCAATAATCTACTGAGCAGAAAAGCACCGCTGGAAACGATGCTGGCCTTCGCGCTAACGCCGAGAGCAGCTGAGCGCTGCGGTCGCCAATTTTTCATGGACGCGCATGCACACGCGGGCATTCATCCTTCAGTTGTTTACACACTGCGGTTTCGCGACACCTCTCAAAATTCCAGGTTGAAGGAAGTAAGCGAAGATTTTAGGGAGCAACTCAGTCGTATTACTCCGGAGGACGATGAGCTCGGGTACTCCCGGCGCCGTTACCTAGATTTGTCTCACGCAATGGCACAATCGGTGTTGAATGAGTATTCTCCAGAAGAATTTCTGGCCCTACAGAACCTAATTCAAAACAGAAAATCTTCTCGATATTTAGTGACATTGGACACTACTGGCGCACACTGCAAGGATATTTCCTCCAGCACATTGAGATTAGGATTGCTCCTAGATATCTTCGTTCTTGCGAGCGCTGAGGTCAGTGCAATTCGGTCCGACGCCAAGTTCTCCGTGTTCGAGCTGAGTTCAGGTGAATATCATATGTTTTCCACCATCTTGGCCCTCGGATTCGGCCTGGATGAGAAATCTGTTCTGTTGATAGATGAACCAGAGAACAATCTGCATCCGCAATGGCAAAGAGACATGATGGGTACCGTGTTTGACATTTGCGCAGACGTGATGACAGATGGCCATGTCACCGTCTGCACGCATTCACCGCTCATTGTTGCGTCTGCACCTGAGGGAGCCACGATAGTCAGTATGACCTACGAAGACTCGCAAATGAGTGTGGTTTCTTACGGGGCTTCGACAGACGAACTGCTGTTGGCGCAATTCGGTGTTGGCTCAAGTCGTAATCGCGTGGTCGTGGATACTGTGCAGCAGGCAGTTTCGTACGTCGAGCGGGGAGACTTTGACAACCCTCGTTTTGAGGCCCTTATTCCGGAACTACGAAACATTCGAAGCGCGCTCAAGCCTATGGACCCTATAGTTATAGTAATTGATGCACTTCTCGACGAGGGGTCTCTTCAATGAACATAGGTTTCGAACGTATATACCCTACACCCACTTACCCTAGCGGCGTAACGGCTGCCGGACTATATGGTAAGCCATGGAAATCCGGTGGAGATGTCGAACTCTTCAAGAAAAATCTTAGAACCACACTTTTAGAGAGTCAGTTTTATAGATGTTGTTTTTGCCGGCGCGGACTCTACGAACCCAGTGCTATTCACTTAGAACATTTTGTAGACCACACGAAGTTCGAGGCATACAGATTCGAGATTCGCAACCTCGCACTTTCCTGCGGAATTTGCAACGTAAAGAAGGCTGGATATTTTAAAACTTGGGCAGCTCGTTATAAGCGCCTAACAAAAAACCCGGCAGGTACACACACCCCCGTGCTGAGGATTCAAATGGTGGCAGGTGTGCCATATCCGACGCAAGCCGTCGATTTCCGATGGGTCAATCCGCACGTCCACCGGTACTCCGACCACATTGCGCTGACGCGCGGCTGGGTTTTTGTGGGTACTAGTGCTGAAGGCCGGCGCACCGTACGTGCCTTGCGCATGAACTTGTTAGGCGAGGTTGAACGCCGAGCCATGGAGACGAGGTTAGGAATGCGGGGTGGCGTACTATCGACCCTCGTCGGGTCGCTCGCAGAAGTGAGCCAGCACCGCGCGATTGACGTTGCCAACGCAATAGCCAAAGTCATTCAGCGCCGCCGCAAAACTAAGACAACACCTACGCCGACTTAGCACTGTACAGTCGAATCAAAGCAGTTGTCTGCCTACCAGAGTCCTTCTTTTTGATACTATTCATACGAAACAAACAATTGTTCAAATGTACTGACTTTTGGATAGAAGCACCCTCCGAATAAAATCAACACACCTCTTAAAAAGGATTCAATACTTCCCAGAAAAATATCATCAACGAAGAAACAATAGCCCATATTGAAATAAAAATAAGCAGCCTCAGGCGATATCTTCGATATTGCAATCGAGACATTTTAGGTGGTTAAGCATCACAGGCCTCCTGCTCTTCCACGTGCAATACATGTCGGGTTATTAGTCTGATATTCGTCTGTATTCAGCCAGAATTGCTTTGTTCTGAAAAAATTTGACGAGAATATTGTCACAACCACCCGCTTGCCCATCTGCATCGGGGCCTACCTTATCTGGTGACATTAGACACGCTGCGTCTTCAATGTCTGTACGCAAGACAAGCCCTCGTTTTTCTAATTCCACGATGATCTCGTTGTCAGGTAAAACTACATTTGCGTATTTCGTAGGTCCTGCTGAAACGATAAAGGTCTTGGCATTAACAGCATCCAAGAATTTAATTCTTGATGAGGTTTTACTACTGTGATGGCCGACGACGAGCACATCAGCTTTAACGTCGGCAGTACAGCAAGCGAGCAATTTTCCCTCAATTGAGGTATCGCTCGGGAGTGTTGTGGGTAACTTCCGTCCACCAGCTTCTGCATCACCCATCAAAAGTACGCGACGTGCCCCGAGGTCGAGCCTCACCACAAGACTGTTTTCGTTAGCGCTCGATCGCGGTGAACCATCGGCAAAAAGGAAGGTCATTGATGCGCCCTTTCCAAGGGGGATCGTCTCATTGGAAATTTTCTTGGCGTGGCTCAATACCAAAGTTTGTGCATGTTGTTTTTCCCGATAACAATTTTTGGCAGACAGTTCAATTGATTCAGCACCGACATCTTGAGTAGCAGTGTGATATTGAATAGCCGGATTGGCTGCAATTGCGAAGAGAAAGTTCCGGTACCCACAAATATTATTAAAGGCTCCCGAGTTCCACACTTCATTCGGGCTATAACGAGTAACGATATCAGGTAACAACTCAACATGATCTCTATGTGGATGACTTAGGACCACGTGATTGATTTTTTGTATTGGCGGTTGCAAGGTATTGAGATAAGCAACTACGCGGTTATCGTCGCCACGGGCAGTATCGTCGTTGCTACCAGCATCATATAACAATGCAAAGTCTGGACCACGCACCAACACCGCAAGGCCAGTTCCAACATCAATGGCATGTAGCTCATATTCGGTATCTGCAGCACTGGAGGCCACTCCTACTTCTGATGGACACACTTCAATTTGAGTTGATCGCTTGGCAGCAAATGCCATCTGTCCATCTGATAAGCGGGTTTCATACCAGCCTGGCATCAACGCAACCAGTGGAAGTAATTCATTTCTCTTTAAGGTGCCGCGAATAGCACTTTTCGCAGTCGGCGCCGCTCTCAAAGTCACGACGCTAGCTCCATCGGCAGGAGCTAAACAATCCGCAGCAAACGATTGATTGGCAGCGATCAACAGCAAAAGAGCCAAAACTTTACTAGATGAACACGAGCCATTTATGGATCGCTGGAAATATGCAAAAAATCTAGTCACAGTAATTTCCTTATTGAGGATTACTTGAGTCAAATTAGAGATGTCCAATGCGATCAAAGCTTAAGCCGAAATTTCGCGATCACAATTTGCATACTATCCTGATATTTACAGTGAAAGTTATAAATAAATCTAACTTATTTGATAATCCATAAGAATCGTTGCAAAATTAATCCAACTGATTTCCACCAAGGAAACAATGTACGTTTTGATGTCATGCATGTTAAGGACGGTAATGTGAATAGTCAGCCAAACTAAAAAGGCCCGAGAGATTGTGAATCAATCTTTTTGCAAAAGTACTCTTAAGGAAGAACGTAACTCCTTGACTCTCGACGCATTGATTGAGGTGGACGCGGGCGATTTGATCGAACAACAGGTCGTCTAGTATTGGGCAGAAAGATTGAACAGCGGAAATTATCAGCCAATGAGTGACACATAAAATTTACTAGGACAAGCAAAGTATCATTTAGCCTAACTAGGTTTTACGAATGCAGGGCGGTCATCCTCAACTCTGCGGGCCCGTACACAACAGTGATCAAGCGTGATTCGTGCTGCTACTCGTACTGGCACGGCTCAACCCTTGCTTGACATCGGCAGCTCGTAGCCGTCCAGAAAGACGCAACGGCCAATTATTCTCCGTCCAGCTTTGGATAGGATGCACGCATCGTCGAGGGCGGAAGCTGTTGTGCAATGTGTGGCGTGCGGTGGTATTGCGTTGGCGCGACGCCACGTGCCTGCTTGAACGCGCGGCTAAACGAGAATTCCGACTTATAACCAACACGCGTTGCAATCTCGCCGAGTAAACCTGAACGTCATTTTTTTATTTCAGGCAGCCAGACTATTGCACATTGCTCGGAACATTGTACGTTTATTCTTACTGCAATTTTCTGCTCAGCATATTCATTGATACGATGACGAAGCATTTTATCGACTACTTAGATGCGTTCAGATGATTAACTACATCATATGAGGTACGCATATAACGTCTTGCCTGATAGTGAATTCATCGCAGAGGTAAAAAATGCGAGCTAGACTTACGTATTCGACGACGCAATGCCCTCGATGAGCATTTGATCTGCCCAGATCACTAATAATTCAACTACCCACCAAAAATAATTAAGGCCAGCACATACACTAAAGTGTTTTGGTTGTTTTTTTTCACTACAATTGTGAGTTGCGTTGCCTTTACTGGCCACCTGCATTCAGAAATTTGGGAACTCGTTTTTCCTCACTTAAATTTGTCACAAAAAATATCGTAAGGGACTCAATTGCAAGAAATTTATATTAGTACTGATGTCGAATCAGATGGCCCAATTCCTGGCCCATACTCCATGCTCAGTTTTGGCTCAGCTGCCTATACTGCAGATAAGAACTTGATTGGTACTTTCACCGCCAATCTGGAAACATTACCTGATGCTTCCGCAGATCCTATCACTGCAGCATGGTGGCTCACTCAACCCGAAGCCTGGGCGGCCTGCAGGTCGAATCTGGAATCGCCGCAAGCTGCAATGACCCGTTATGTTACCTGGATCAAATCATTGCCTGGCAAACCGATTTTCGTTGCATTCCCAGCAGGCTTCGATTTCATGTTCGTTTATTGGTATTTGATTCGATATGCTGGAGAGAGTCCATTCAGCTTTTCTGCTTTGGACATGAAGTCGTTTGCTATGGCACTCATGAAGTCAGATTTTAAGAAAAGCGCAAAGAAATATATGCCTAAAGCATGGTTCGATGATTTACCTCACACCCATATTGCGCTTGACGATGCTATCGAGCAAGGAGCCTTGTTCTGCAACATGCTGAAAGAAAATAGGAAGTAAGGCGTTAGGATTTATTCTGTACTGCCCCAGAAAAGAAGAAAGCTCCCAAATGACATCTGGGAGCTTTCTTCATACACGAGCAACTCTCTTGATTATTCCACTCCAGGTGGAACCGCAAACTTGGTTTGTGGCGGCGCTTAACTTGTTTCAATTCTCGCTAGCAGCTAAGCCTTTCCGATACTCCGGCCTTTGGCAGGCTTTCGGCAAAATACCTAAGCGGCCTCGGTGGTGCAATCATAACCATAATTGAGCCTACTTGCTAGCGCCTTTTATTTTTGCTACATGTAGCGCCGATCTCTCGGACACTTTTGAACAATGGCAATACGAACAAATAGATAAGAAATGAAATGAATAAAATAGATTCGAAAATCCGGCACATCACCAAACGCGACGCAAACCTTTTTGCTGAACTTGGTTTTCCGCTCAATGAAGCCGAGCGTTATCTGGCAGAATCTCGTGCTCAGATAGAGCACACCCGTTGTACTCAAGATTCAGTTGCTGGAGAAGTTGATGCCATTGGCGACGGAACCGTTATTCCAGATAAAAATCGATGACAGAAATTTTTGTGTGGCAGTTCGACTCGGTCTATGACGATTACTAATTGGCCACGCGCCTTGGTATACGTGCGAAATTTCTTTTCTGAAATTGAAACCCGCCTTTTGCATCCACCTTTTCAGATGACCCTATCCGTCGGGAAGGACGTGTGGCGAGTATGTCGGCATCGATTTTATGGTTTGGCAGAATTTGAGCCAATATGCTCGTGACCTATTCAAGTCAAAAACTAAGCGATAGTTGCGCCGCCTTTCCCCCATCGAAGGATTGATTCTCAAAAATGCCATGTGCAAAGAAAAATTCCGCTAGTAGGCGGACTTTTCTTTGTTAAGTTGAAACGCAGGAGGCTCTTAACCGTCGTGATGGCCGGTCCTGTCCGGGAAGCCCATCACCAAAGTAAGCCTATTATAATCAAGTTCGATACACAAATCGACTCTACGAATCATGCTGTTCGTTTGCTAGCAGAATTCAAACTATCAAATTGCTTCACCTTCCAACTCCTGGCGTAGACTGCTGTCCAATTGAGCGCTAAATTGGAGTCATTATCGATGTAAATGAATCTGCGAGGCGGGTCAAACTTCAGTGCAAATCAACATCAACGGGTAATTATTCCGTAAAGTGGCGCGCAAATTGGAATTTGTGGCGCAATAACCTGTTTATTTGACGCGATAGCTGAGCCAACCAAGTCTACTGGCTGGCGTGAATGTGCTATTTCAGTGGTCCCGAAAACAGCTTTCCAACGATTAGGGGAAACGGATTCGCGCACTTAAGGGTCTAACTCTGAAAAGACCTTGAAGGTAGATACTGCGAGCATCGCGCAACCGCGTCTAGACTTTAAACCGGCGAGCCAGGTGTCAGTTTCGGTGTTTTCCTGTTAGTTTTTAAAACACCGGAATTTCTTTCCGATCTTGAACTCGTTATCTGTAATCTAGGTGTTGTCATGCCTGTTTCAAGAAATCGCCCTGCTCTGACAGGAATTTTTTGCCGGTAGTATTCGCACATTTGTCAGCTGTGCCATAGAAACTTTTAGGGTTGCCTCTAACTTCTCATTGCAACACCTGTACATATCTCTAGACACGCTCAAATAGCGGAATTTATTTTCAATTGTCCGGATTCAGCACTTAAAGGATTTTTTTTAGTCATAATACAGAATCGATAGTTTTCAAAAATTACCATGCGTATTTTGCCTTTATCAGATTTGCACCGAGAGTTGTGGCGTGACTCTGCGCCAATAATTGATCCAACTGCCAGCCGCCCGGATGTGGTGGTACTGGCCGGGGATATTGACACTGGAGCAAAGGCCGTTGAGTGGGCTGCACAGGCATTTACTGGAATACCTGTGCTTTATGTACATGGCAACCACGAAGCGTATGGTAAACATCTGGACCATGTACAGGAAGATATTGAAGCTGCATGCGCAGCCGCAGGCAATGTGCATTTCTTGAACTGCAATGAATTTACAATTGGCAACGTGCGCTTCCTTGGTGCGACTATGTGGACAGACTTCCGACTATTTGGCGATAGCGACCGGCAGATTGCCATGCGTGAGGCGGAAGCCGTGATGGTCGACTACAAGCGCATCAGGCTGGCCAGAGAGGGGTATCGCAAGCTCAGGTCAGCTGACACCGCAAAATTTCATTCACTACATAAATCCTGGCTAAAACAAAAACTGGATGAGTCCTTTATAGGAAAAACGGTAGTCGTCACACATATGGCTCCATCCATGAAGTCAGTATCTGACCGCTACGCGCAGGACATGGTGTCAGCTGCCTATGCGTCAAATCTGGATGAGATCGCTTCACGGGCTGATCTGTGGATACATGGGCATATGCATGAATCCTTCGACTATCAAGTAGGTGATTGCCGTGTGGTTTGCAATCCATGTGGATACAAGACCAGAGCAGGCGCACCAGAAAACGCTAACTTCGATCCCAACCGTATCATAGAGCTGTAGACGTAGGAACGCATTGCTTTAGGTGTAGGTTTGATCATCACCTGGCTTGCTCTCGGCCATCGCATCGTTTTCGACATGTTTCGCCTTCACCATTCTTCCACGTGGAGTCCGAATCAGTAGTTTTGCGTCTTGGAGTTTCTGACCTAGTTCGTCATTTTTTGCCACCAAATCGAAATCTTTATCCATGCCCAGGATACGCAGAGCCTGAAGGTATCTGCCAATAGCTATGGAGGCATCTCCCTTTTCAAGTCGATTCAAAGTATCGCGTGAAACATTCATGCGCTCGCAAAACAGCACTGTTGAAATACCTCTGCGTAGACGAGCCTCCCTCAGGCGCTGCCCAAAGGTTTCGAGCTGCCGTTCAACTGAGGGGAATGGGCGTGGGGTTCTTGTTTTCATGGCCGATAATTTGGACAATATTGCTGCTCTTGTCCATTTAATCGGACATTTTATTGGGCTAGTAGATTTCTGTCGCGTGAAATACTAAGAACGTAACATTGATTTTGCACCGTAACAGCGGCAATGTTACCGTGCAATTTTGATGTTACGTTTAGTTTAATGGAAGCCAATTTTTAGGAAATGAGTTTTTTTACAAGAACAAAGATAAAATAGACTCAACCGCACTTGCTAACTGCAAAGTTAGTATCCTCTCTGTGAGCATATGGTGATCCAATTTCAGTTCATATCTAAGGATTAATCTACATATACTCGGTTACCAAAAATTGGCAATGAACTTCCTGTGCGTTTTCTATATCCAGCTTAAGGCTGGCATCAAAAAGTTGCCGGCCGTCTTGCAGTTTAAATATTTGCACCCAAGGTTCCTTCTGTCCAAAATTTCCATAATGAACTTCCGATAGGTTATCCAATTCCCACATGTGAGATTTGTTCAGCCAACTTGGTGACAGTAAAGAGATTCTGACTAACTGCAACTTCGCATCCCGCTTGATGGCCTGACACATTTCTATCAAGTCAGCAAGGTCGCTAACAATTTTCCGCGCAGAAAGACGCGAGGACTTCTCTTTTTGAATGTACTCTACAAAATAGTAAGGAGAATTTAGTTCCAGATCTACACAACGCCAGTGGTAGACAGGTTGCCTCTCTGAAGCGAAGAAATTCGGCTTCAGATAGGAATTATTGGTGGTAATCATAAATACGTGTTGCGAATTCTGTAAATCGATTTAATTATTCAATTTGTGGTTTCGCCGCCAAATAGCAGGAGCCATTGAAGATACTGGTCTAGTGCTTAGAAGGTGGCTTTCTATTATTTCTTCTTAAAAACCGGATGACCTTTCGCACACCAAGAAAAAGTAAGCCGAAGATAAAAATATTAATAATGGGATTAAACACATTTCCTAGGTTCAGATCTAAACCAGGGAACGCCCGTTGAAGAAAAAAGATCCCGAGCAGATAGGCCAACGCTATCAGGCAAATCCAACCGAACCCCGTTACTTGTCCACCAGATTCATACATGACGCTCCCACAGATCCTGCATTGATGCTGGGTCTTTTGGTAGCGTATATTTCCCAGGAAAAATGGCTGGTAATGCCAAAGATGTGGTGTGCCTTGGTGTTTACAGTCAGGGCATTCAATTGAGTCCATGCGAACCTCCTTCATCGTTCATTTTCTGACACTGGCTGGAAATCTCAAGTCGCGGACCAACAGAACACACTCAGCCATTAACCGATGTAAGTGGCTCATCGAAAATAGATGTAATTTGTCTTGTGGATAATCAACATATTACATCCTTCTTGTTTGAACGTAAAGAGCAGACCATATTTGTCGACTAAACAACCGGCAAATAATGTCGTGACCAAAAGAAAACCTTCTCAGCTTCCCTCTAGAATTGGCAAAAATGTGGCGGCCAGGCGAAAAAACTTGGGATTGACCCAGGAGCAGCTTGCTGCACGAGTTGGAGTGGAAGTTGAAACAGTCTCACGGCTGGAACGAGGCGTCCATTCGCCATCGCTGGCGATGTTGGAGGTTTTGTCGGAGGAATTGAACATTGCTATTGCGGATTTGCTGGAAGAGAAAGCACTAGTGCAAACACCAGAGTCCGAGATTATTGCCACATACTTGAGCAAGCTGAAGGTGAAGGACAGGTTGTTTCTTACCGATTTCGTGAAGCTATATTTTCAGAGGCATGGCTGAAACTATTTCCAGATAGCTGCTTCAAGTCGCTGTCTCAGGCTCGCAATTGCAATTTCGTCCAGGCCAGTTGATGAGCTAGTTTTTATTAAGTTTGGCAAGAATGGCTTGAATAAATAAGATTTGTCGTCGACAGCTATCCATTGCTGCCATGGCATTTCAGAATTTCTTATCCATGCCTCAATCTCCGCATGGCGTTGGTACCCAATAACTTCAACAATGCCCGGAATGTCTCTCCATGATGGAGTAACACCAATGATGCGCTCTCCTATATCGTGTGAAAAAAACGATTGGAGTTCAGAAAGTGAACGGCTTTCGCGCCAGGTGCTGGAGATAACGATCTTCACTTCAAGAAAATCGCGAAGCGTTGCCTCTAACCGAGGCAAACATGAAAATAATTGCGTCTCGTCATAGCATGGCTCGGAATGTAAGACGCCATCAAAATCTAAAAACAGAATCATTTTTTTGTCGCTGCTTATAAGAAAGTGTGAGGGCGTGCATCCTACAGTATTCTGTTTCATTATGAAATCGCTGACGGCAATTTTACGTTCACGCCGCTAAGTTGGTTGTCGCGATAACGTCATTAGTCGGAGTCAATGAAAAAATCTTTCCCCTTATTTGATTGCTGATTCAACCAAAGCTTCATTGACGTCTAAAAAATTATGGCACTCGACGTCGATGGTGGCTTACGAATTACCATGGTAGTTATGTACTTACATTAGAAGTGTTCTGTAGCGTGCAATTTTGAAGTTGCATTTAGTTTAATGCTTAGTAATTCACAAATAATCTGACAATGCTTGTCTACCGTAGGAGAGATTTTATTTGCAAATTTCAAACTTCACTTCGTTTTGCGAGGCATTACACAGATCGAGAAGATCAGATGGCATTTTAGAGTCCGCATATGGGTTGGTCAACAAACGAAATTTGAACTTCTTAATTGTTGAATTTGTATAGAAAAATGGAATTAGAATCAAAACTCCTGAAACATGAGTCCATATCGAGAATTTTCGTTCTATGTCTGGGGAAAGGCGTTCTATAGCACCTGGCAGTTCACTAGCATCTAAGGCAATGATATATGGACGGCCCACAGTGTGCTGCCCATGTTCCGCCTTCCTTCTAATGGAATTCATGTAGGGCGCGTGGGGAACAAGAGAGCGGAGCGCCACCACGGGATTGCCTTTTCCATTCAATATCGTCGCAGTGGTGAAGAACGCAGATTCTTTTTTAGGCCACCAAGTTGGTGCCAATAATTCGACAGCTTGGCCACCAGCTATCGTGTCTCTATCCGCGAGAGGAACTGCAACTACAGACCAAAGCCCTTGTACTTCTGAGCGTTCTCCTGGGTGCAATTTCACCGCTGCTTCAAAGGTCTCCGCTAATATTTTTTCGTCCGATCCATCACTAACAAAACACATGATATGCCAATCGACATCCCCTGGCACCAAAGCAGCTACAAAGTCGTTCAGACGTTCCTGAGCTGTTACATGTAATGCCTTCATCTTTCCTCTGGTGACTTCCACATCAAACGCTTGCCCTTTCCAATTGTAATCTAGGTCAGCAGTCTTTGATGGCCCACGCGGAACAAACTGAACCGTTACACCATAGTACTTCAGGAAAGTCGCCACCAATAACTCGCTCCATAAGTCAGGCGGTACTTTTGTCCCAACCACAACCGATTCGTTGATCTTTTGTTTGTAATTATTAGGAAGATTAGATTGCCCAACAATCAATAAGACTAGGCCGACATCAATGACGTGTGCGACTTCGCCCAGTAGCACTTTTTCGGGCTTCCACGATTTGGCACCGTCTAATGCAAAGAACGAATCAACACATGCTATGGCTAAATCATTTCCCCCCATTTCTTGAAGACGTTCTACAAATTGTTGTTTGAGATTGGAGTGAGGTTTCCAGAATTCTTCGTCCATTTTTATACTATTTCCTCTAAAAAGTAATCTGAATTTCGAATCAAGTCTGGGTTAATACGCGTCAAATACATGCCGAAGTACTTGTTACGGTAAGCCGGCGAAATCCGGTGTCACGCATAAGTGTGATGTTTCGCGTATTTTTCCTTATATGCTCGTTTTTTTTTACCGAATTACATGTAGAAGCTATAGCTGACCTGTGGCTTTTCATTCGTCTCGATATACTTCATGATTTCCCCTACTTTCCGCGAGCATTCAAGGGTTATCGGATAGCGCCCGTCAAATTGGGTATTGTTCCAGTTCATCTTGGTCAAACCGAGTATTTCTTCACACAAATCTTCTAGTGAAGAGTCATGCTCGAATGCTCGGATCTCAAGCGGTGAAGGCACGTACATACCTGGATAGGTCTTGTAGAAATTAACAGCCCCTTTTGTATAGAGAACAGCTTTGCTTTCAGATAGTGAGAGCAGAGTTCCTCTAACGGGAGGGTACTGCTCATAGCTATAAAGTCGGACTTTGGATTCCATGATGGTTACGAAGTCCTTCATTCGTATCCCTTTAATTTCCAGGGCCCTGGTAAAGCCTAGTATTTCATCTTCCCTAAAGTTACTTGATTTGTGAATGACTATCCGTGCTGGCATTTGCATCAAAGCGTGGTCATACTCATTCAGCGCATTCATCAACAACTCAAATGCTTGTGCCTCATTCATGTATGGCCGCCTGTCTGTCTTATCTAACTGAACTGGGGAGCCCCTTAAAATCACTCCATGACCAAACTCATCAAAAACTTGCGCCAAACTGGTGGATACAGTTTCACTGTCGCGACTCTTATAAAACCCAATGCCAACATAACATGTCTTTGGCTTATGTGTTTCCTCTACCAATCTCCAGGGAATCGTTTTATTCCCTTTGTAGTAAAGTGCTGTGCAAAAATTCCATGCTCTTGTCGCATCATCTTGTTGGCCTTTGTTGCCAGTGGCAATGGACAATGATTTCTCCAAAACAAGTTGCAGGGGTTTTCCTAAATGCATAGTTTTTGCTTTTAAGAGCCGGCGAAAATTATGTTCTAGTGAAATTTTGACTTCATCGTCCGCATCACTGTCTAAAGTTTCTGCATCATCCTCTTTGGTATTTCCCTTGGTCAGTGCGTCAAACATGTCATTTGGTATAACGCAGATAATGACATCTACCGGACGGTGCTCAGCAAGAAAGCGAATTTGATCAAAGTAAAGATCTACGCATACTTTCACTCGTTGCTCTCTAGATCCAATTTTGAGGGTTTTGTTCAGCTCGGATTTCTGAATCGTCCTGGTTAATGTGGAGCCATGCAGAAATTTTGCATAAAATCCATAATGCTGATTGAATCCACCAAATCCTCTAAACAGATTTGAATATTTTGATTCTTTGCCCTCTATGCCATCTTGGCATTTTGCGAGCCATAAATCTAAGAGATCTACACCCTCTCCCCGTCCAACAATACCCAACCTTAGTTCACTTTGCCGAAACTCATCGTTTTTATCATAGACACCAAGTGTTTCAATTCCCGCTTTAGGGCAAATATGGGTGCCATTGGCAAACTCTAGCTTTGGCTCATCAAGGATTTTAATTTGCACTGGTGTCATCCTCTTCCATGGTTTCTTCTAACTCCTCATTTTCTTCGAGCGAGATATTGGACAAGCATTGGAATTCAACCAACTCTCCAAATGTGATCAGATCGTTTTCATTGCGACTATTCGCAAGAAAATACCTTATAAACCGAACTTGGTCTCTCACTGAATGATTATGCTCTAGACGTTTTTGCTTTGATAGAAGATCATCGTGAAAACGGTTCCGCTTATACAAATTCCAAGTGTAATACCAGCTCGGAGTAATCGCAGCATGCCATTGTGAATCGACATCCAAAAACGAAATGTCAAATGCAAGATGCTTAAAAAAAGCAACTTTAGTAGGGTCTTTCGTTTGGAATTTTCGTTCAAAAACTCTTCTTCTGGACAGCTTCTTTCCTATCCATTCTTCTTTTCTTTGATCCGAATCCTTTTCATCTGGCAGAAAGTAAAATTGGTTTTGCTGCTTGCCCCAATTTACATTAAAGGCAAGAAGCTGATCCCTAAGGGTATCTTTCATGAGGTACTTAAACATGTTCTGATACTCCACCAGCTCATGCTGTGAAATGTCTTTCGACGTCAGTTCTTCAATACTGCCAATGTCAACTATAGATCTGAATGCCGACTCACGCTCCATATTGTAAAATGTAAAAATGCGGTTTTCATGTATCGTCCAGCCATAACAATCTAGACCCGCAAGCCGTAGCGCAAACTTTACCAAGAGATGCTTGTTTGGACGAGTGCCTTTATAGTTGAGATCCCGCCTTGCCGCAAAAATCGTACTTTCCTCGTCGATACATATCTCAGCTACATACAAAGCTTCGGGCGGAGTGACCTGAATTAAATTCGAGACCAAGACATACGGCGCATTTTCCGGGGCGTTAAGTTCTTTAACCGAAGTTTCGACGTCCCCAAGGATTGTCCTGAACTCATGTAGCATCCTCTCTTGAGCAGGTAAACGGAATTGTGTGATTGCAGCCAATATGTCGCCAGGGTCGATGATATGTTTTTTCGATTCAAACTGAATTTCATCACCAATCACTTTATCTATCGTATCTTGCGAATAGCTTTTCTGTTTGTTCCGCAATGTAAAGATATACAACTCATCAAAGGAATTTTTGTAATTTCGTTTTTTGAATTGTTCTAAGGTAGATTTTACCTTGTCGATATCCGTTGAAGATGTTACCTGAAAAGCAACGCGATCCTGCTCATCTCCCAAATCGATACCTGGGAAGTTTTTATGCTTCCTATTGAGGTTTATCAGATTCGGACATTGATACACCTCTTTTAATATTGGTATCCAGGCGTCTTCTGAAATCAGGTTTATATCAAACCTTCCTTGCTTAGTCGCCAGTTCAATTTCAGTTATCAGCCTGCTGACAACTTCACGTAACTGATTTTCGATATCGACTTGTTTCATAGGTTATTTGTCATTCTAGTGCTATTGAGTGCGGTTTGAATCAGCGATCTATTTTGCATAGCTTACCTGACCTTAGACTGAAATATTTAAGAGCGGTTTCACTCAACTATGATCTTTTAACAATTTGATTTCTATTGAATAAATTTTGAATTTGTCTAATTGGGAGTAGAGGGATGATTACTCTAATTTTCAGTATAACGGTGTCAATTAAAACCTATTTGAACGGGATATAGGCAATACCATTTTTTATTGCATCAGCAGTTTGGGCCTTGTTCTCCTGACTCTCACTAAAGCTAGCCAGGGCTGTCGCTGGTGTGCTGAGCTTAGTATTTAGCTGACCCAGCCAGTAATCGTAACCAGCTTGATCAGGAGTACGGTGCAAGACATTTGCGTAAAAGCGTGTGACTAGTGTTGTATTGTTCGGATTCGCGCCATACATGGCCTTGAATTCCGCAGACTCCATGAAACTGGCGGCCACCTCTTGAATCGTCAATCCCTTGTCCATCGCCTGAATCCAATAGCCTAATCCTGCTGGGTCTGGTGTTCTATTGAATGCCGCTTGGTATAGGCGATAGGCTTTGCCTGCACTGCCTTCCAGATCAAAAGCCAATGACATATCGGCGAACTTAATGCGTTGAAGATTGGTAGCGAGAACCGGGGTGCCGCTGCTATCGGCAATCGCATAACCTATCTTGGTCGGCGACACCTTATAGTCTGCATATTTGCCGCTGAAAGTCGTTATCTCTTGTTTAGGGTTGAATTGAATGGCAGTGACAGGATGCAATTCCATTTTGTTCTGCAGTTGTCCATTTGCATCGGTCCCCGCTTGCCAGAAACCGATACCACCGATCTGGACCAAGGTTTGTGTCGTGCTTGTCTGTGTCTGAGCAGCGAAGGTCTTATCAAAAGTCTCTCTGGCCGCCTTGATCTCCGCATAGAAAGGTGAATTCTGTCCAACGCAATCTGGATGCGGGATGGCCGCAACCATGGTCACGCTGCTGCTGGACTTCAGTACAAGCTGATATTCAGAATCAGACGTGGCCTTATAGGTGATGAGCGTTCCTTCAACAAGATAGCGCGTATTCTCTACAGGCAAAATGCGGTTACCATCATCAACGACAACGCTAGGTGGTGTCTGCAACTGCAGCAAACTGATAGCTGTCGCGAATTCCGTGGTTGATACGGCACTTGCATTACGATCATTTCCTGTTTTTACATCCCATCGAATAGAGGAACATGCCCGTGCCGGAGTCGGAACCTGGCACAGTCCAGATAGACTGGACAAGACTTGGCCAGTTGGACATGAGCATATATTGCCGACGAGAACTTGACCTCCTGTGCAACTTGGTGTGACTGTAGGAGATTTGCAAATGCCCCCAACGTTTGTTTGGCCAGTTGGGCACACGCATGTATTTCCGCTCGGGATCTGGCCACCAGTACAGATAGGGGTGATTACCGGGGTTCTACAAATGCCGTCCATGAATACTTGCCCTGTTGGGCACATACACATGTTTCCATTCAGTACTTGACCACCGGTACAAATTGGCGCTGGAGTTTTGCAGATGCCACCCACATTCGTTTGTCCCACTGGACACATGCAGAGACTGCCGACGGCAATTTGCCCACCCGTGCAGCTTGGAGTCGTGACTGAGCAAGAGCCGCAAGTACATGATGGACTTACAGAGCCATCAGCACAACGGATTTTGCCATTGGATGCGCAGGAACTACCTACGCCACCGTGCGAGGAACAACAACCTTGACACGAGGCATATGCTGATCCCATGCAAAAGAAAATAGCTGCGAATGCCACCAGCAAAGAGCGCATCAGGATAAATGGGTTTGGAGTCGGCATAGGTTTTGAAGAATTTGTGTAGGTTTGCGCTATCAACACAATTTTTGCCAACCACAAGAGTGACGCCTTTAAAGTGGTTTCAGTTGCAAAAATCTTATTATTGAAAGTATTATAGCTGTAACATTTAGTTACTTGTAATGCATTTTTGAAAATAATTGTCAATATTGAATTCCATTGTTGACTGGTTAATTGCTGCTCGTTAGAGTGAATTAAATGTAACGATTTGGGTATCTCTGCTTTTGAGATGCTTCAAAGTGAAGCGCCAAAAAACAATTTAAAAACTATGGCATATTCGACGCAAGTCTCTTCCTTCAACTATCGACGACTTACCGACGGTAGCATCATTGCAGTTTCTGCTTCCGGCGATTACGCTTTTCTGCAAGAAGATGAATTAACCCAGCTACTGAGCAAGTCTATTAAATTGCCTTTAGAACGTCAGGCAGAGTTACGCTCCCGCTTTTTCCTGGCTGCGGACCATGGAAATCAGGGAACCATGCGTTTGCTCATGTCGCGCCAAGCGGCAAAGCGAGAGACTGTGCAAAATGGCCCATCTCTGCACATCATCGTACCGACTTTGCAATGCGCCCACTCCTGCAAGTATTGCCAGGTAAGCCGATCTCTTGAAGACAAGGGACATACCATCTCTCTTGAGAATTTGAATTTGGCTTGCGACACCATCTTCCAAAGTCCTTCAAAGACGCTGACCGTTGAATTTCAAGGTGGAGATCCTTTGTTGCGGTTCGATTTGGTGAAGCATGCCATCCTGCGTATCAGTGAAAAAAACCAATCTGAAAACCGAACAATCCGGTTCGTCATCGCTACCACGCTGCATCAGCTCAATGAAGAAATGTGCAGTTTCTTTAAACAATTTGGGATTTTCCTCTCGATCAGCATTGATGGCCCTGCCGAGATCCACAACAAAAACCGACCAACACCCACCAGAGACGCCTACGAACGCACGTTGAGAGGAATCGAACTGGCCCGCACGCATCTTGGAATGCATGCTGTTTCAGCGTTGATGACCACCACAAAGGAATCCTTGCTCCATCCTGAGGCCATCGTGGATGAATACGTCAGGCTAGGACTTAACGACATATTTCTGCGTCCTTTGAGTTCTTATGGCTTTGCGAAACGGAACCAGGCACGCCTCGGATATTCATTAAAGGATTTTTCGAATTTCTATCTGCGCGGTCTGGAGCGCATTTTGTATTGGAATCGCCAAGGCGTTGAATTACGGGAGGTCTACACATCGATCATCTTGAACAAAATTCTGTCTACATTCGATTGCGGATATGTTGATCTGCAGAGCCCAACAGGCGCAGGGTTGGGTGTTCTCGTCTACAACTACGATGGTTATGTCTATCCAAGCGATGAAGCCAGAATGCTAAAAGAAACAGGCGACCTTTCATTGCGATTGGGCCCTATCGGCACATCCATTGAGGATTTATTGCAGTCTGATGTTCAGAAATCTTTGATCAATGCCAGTTTGGTCGATGAAACACCAGGTTGTCAAAGTTGTGCATATAACCGCTTTTGTGCCCCAAACCCTGTTGACTCACAAGCGCAATTCCACACAGTCTATGCTGCTGTGGAGAGTACGGAGCATTGCCAAAGGCATACCTGGCTCTTTGACACGCTATTTACCAAAGTTAAAACCGCAGACGACTGGACGATGGATTTGTTTTACCGCTGGTCCCGGCCTACTACAGCTCAAGAGGTGCTATGAGACGTATTCCAGTCACATATAGTGAAGAAATAGAGCGACGGGTTTATAGGGTTGTTGCTTATGAGGAATTACACACCGAATGGCAAGCGCACTTGCACTTTGCTGTTCTGGCAGAGTCGAGCGAAGCAAAATCAGGTGTTCAACGCCTTCAGCAATCCGGTTTGACTAATATAGCTTGGATAGATGGCCCAGATTTGGAGTCAGGTGACATTATCGTACCGCACGAGCAAAAATCTCAAGTCACCGTGGTGTATCGGGAATCTGACGTACATCACTCACTGTTCATGACTAACCGTTGCAATAGTAATTGCCTGATGTGCTCACAGCCGCCGACCAAACATGATGACTCATGGTTAATAGCTGAAGCGCTAGAAATTATTGCGCATATTCGAGTCTCGCCATCGGCGTTAGGCTTAACCGGTGGTGAACCAGTCTTACTAGGTGACGCCCTGCGGACGATCATCGATGCCATACAGACCCTGCACCCGGCAACGTGTATCGAAATACTGACAAACGGACGTTTGCTAAAAGATGCCGACTTAGCAAAAAATCTGACGATCAATCTCACATCCACTGTTTCCTGGCTAGTTCCACTCTATGGGCATGCTGACTTTATCCACGACTTCGTGGTGCAGAGCCCTGGAGCATTTGAGGAGACGATTGCCGGACTATTGAACCTGCAGGAATACCAACAACCAATTCAATTGAGAATCGTACTGATAGATCCTGTGCTGCGTGTCTTGCCGGAGTTATGCCAGTTCATAGGGCAGAACCTTCCCTTCGTGAATGTCGTTGCTTTGATGGCTTGTGAACCTATTGGTTACGCCCTGGCGAACCAGGACCAGTGCGAAGTTGATCTAGTCGAATGGGGCGATCAATTACTATCCGCGGCTAGAACCCTACAACGTCACGCTGTACCATTTCTATTGATGAATGCCCCGCTATGTTCCATACCAAGTCAGTTATGGCAGCATGCCAGGCGCAGTATTTCTGATTGGAAGAACGTCTATGCTGAGGAATGTCGAGATTGTCACGTGAAAGCACAATGCTCAGGTTTGTTTGCCTGGCATGAGCGTGGCTGGAAGCCAACAAAGATAAAAGCAATTGAGGAGACGCTGTTATGAGCAAGTTCATTAAGAATCTGTCGATGTTTTTTGCCGGCATACCGCTGCTGCTCTCAAAAGTCACTGATGCAGCAGAACCGACGAAAGAGTTATTTGTCGATCCTAATACTGATCACAAAGCAGTATCGTTGCGTGCGCTGAACTTTGACATCAATAATTTGTTTGCAGGACATCGATCTCATTCCAGCCATAGTTCTCATTCCAGTCATAGGTCACATTCGAGTCACTATTCTGGAACATCAGGCAGTTCTTATACTCCTGCGCCACGAACTCCGGCACCAATTACGCCTGCGCCAATTCCCGCAGAAACAAGCGGTAAACCGACAAACTCGACATCGACAAGTAACTCCTACACAGATAATACGTCGTCGACCTCCCCACGTTCCAATACAGGAGCCAGCGAAGACATATCTGGTACTGAAAACGGCAATGCAAAGTCGTCACCTTCCACATCCCAACCAGCCAGCGGCATGAGTACTGCTGAGAAGCTGAAGCTGCAGATATTTCGGGTGCAGATCAAACTCAATAGTTTACAGCTCTACGACGGCCAAATTAATGGCATCATGAACAAACAGACGCAGAAGGCACTCAAACAATACCAGGCTGTCAAAGGTTTGCTTGTCACCGGGACGATGACGACAGAGACGATGAATGCCTTGGGTATCGCGATTTAAATTTACCCACTTTGGGCAACATATTTTTGTTTTTTTATGATTAAAAAAATTCTTTGTATCACCGCTTTAGCAGTATCCAATAACCTTGTATTTGCAGCACAAGACTTTGCTGAATGTCGTCAGTTCTTTGCCAACGGACAGGTTCCGGCCATTGATCATAAACATGAGCTCAATACACGAGCACTTTGTTTTTCTAATTTTGCAGTTCTGCATTCAGGTAAAAGTCACACGCCACTTTATGTGGCTGAAAAATTAAATCGGGATCCTGTTGAGGATTTGCAGACTTACTGGATATTCACATAAATTGAGCATGCTCATGCTATGCAGGCATGGCGAAGACTTGGGGCTGTTTGACCTGATATCAAAGCGCTAATTTTCAATTGCATGAACAGTGGTGGCTACGGAACCCAGCATAAGACTGCCTGGTCGATCGCCATTCGGTCATTAGCAGGCAGAAACGTTTAATTACCATTTGCGCGCGGACTTGGCATATTTGATGCAAAAAACATTTAAAAGCAGAAAGTGACCGAGAGCAATAGCGACAGCATCATATTTTGTGGCAATTTCACCAACAAAATAGGTCAAATAGTAGAAAATTGATCGAAATAGTAGAAAATGTAAATTACACTATTTTGTAATTGATTACACTATTGTGGTAACTGACTGGTTTGTCTACTGCACTATGCCAAAGTTGACTCGAGCCTTATTAACCTATAGCACGTGGGTGGGCAGCCGCGATGAACTCGCAGCTGTTGTTGGTCAGCTATTACTTGACGAGCAGACTTGGCAAGGCAAAGCTTTACATCCACCGACGCTTGCCCAGGTGGTCGACTACCGTAGAGTGGGCATCCTTTCACCAGCGATAGGAAAGTCTTTTCATTGGCGACATATTGTCGAACTTACTGTTGGGTGCATCCTTGTAAGATTTAGGCACAAGCGTTCAGAGATTGCGATTCATTTTCCTGATCTGGAAATCAATGAGATTATTGCGCTCTTGCAACACGACCTCAATGAACCAATCAACTGGGCCAGCACGACCGTTGCGGAAACCGAGCTCTTGGTCAGCGCCCATGAAGCCGTGAGACTTCTGGCTGCGGGAATTGTTGCTCAGCATAAGCTAGCCAAATCAGGCGAACCTCTTAAGCATGACAACACATTATCCCCTTACATGCGAAGTGCGCTTTTCCGTATGTCAGCCTTATACGTACTTTGTGGAAAGGAAGTGGAGTACGACGGAATTCACGCATTAATTGCCCGTTGCTCTTCACCTCTTCAAAGTTCGACCTGGGGTCTTAGCCTTTTCAATTCTCCAAACTTTCGCTTCCATGACATCCGTTTGTTGGATGCCAGCATCAGGTTGCCATCCCTCGAATGCCTAGCCATCGCGAAACAATTTAACTCTGAGCTGGACATGCTCGAGCAGCAAGCGTTTGCGCAATTAAATTCGTGCTGTGACCAGTTCATGTTGCGGAGCGATGAAGCTTACTCACTTATTCGCGAGTTCATCGTTCGTCACCCTGTCACCACGGAAGCGGACCGACGTAGTTTTATTGAGCAAAACAACTTACAACTTGCCGCGACTTTTTTGGCACAATGCTACGAAGCTGCGCAGCCACATCACCTGGTTTCTGGAATTTTGACGAGTTGTGATGAATGCTGTTTCCCACATCAAAGATCGAACTTGGACGGCTATCTTTGCTGCCCGAACAAGTTATGCAAAAAATACGACTGTCCGCGAGGACCGGATGAAGTACAGCACCTGACAATTGGTGACGCACTAATTGCAAGACCGCATATTTTGCTTTATTGGTGTGGCCCTGGAGTGGATGAAGTAGAAATTTACGATGCGGCGATTGGCCTCGAAAGCCAACTTTATCCGGCAAGAGATAGCTGCGATGTCAGTGCATACAGCCATAGTTTGGGTATTGATGTGAAGTCTCATTCTAATCCTTTTATTCTGGCTGATGCCCTTAGTCTCGATATTGGGAGGCTCGACCTGTATCAACGCAAAATAGTAGCCGTAAATGACCAGGCAATTTCCAGGTTTCCCGATTATTTGAGTCTTTTGAAGCAAGAATGCCGTCGCAAGGATCTGGAATTCTATTCTGTTAGTGCATTGATCAAGAAGTTGAGAACGGAATGATTAAGGTAAATCGACTTCGCTCACTTGGCCTGCACCGGATCGATCTTCTGGCAGGCTATTTTTTCTATGAGCTTGGGTTGGATAATTTGCGGCACTCACCACCGTTATTAATGGGGTTTAGAAGTGTCATGCGATCACAGTTATTGAAGTCGCGAGAATCAGAGATTCTCAAGCTTCGCCAATACTGCATGGGCCTGACCACTATCAATGCTCTCAAAGTTGCTGTTGTTCGGTATAACGACGCTACTCTGGCCTCCGGACATCAACGGCTATTCGTCATTGATGAACGCAGTCTGAAAATAAAACCGCTATTTGAAATTGCGTCGACAGCACTTAAGACGGCGCTCGAAGAACTGAAATTACCAGATGCCCCACCCGCACACACTTTGGCATCGCCGAAGCCTAACTCGCCGATAGGGATTCATATTCGGCATGCTGGCGAGTCAAGAAGGTATTGGATCAACTCCTTGCCCAATAACCTGCCTAAAGCGGCCATGCATGGGCAAGACAGAGAACTTTCGCGACGTCACTCCGTAAGCTGGAAAGATCTGCTTAAGGAAGCCCGCGAGATGGATCACATCGATGAGCAGTTGAAAATCGAGCGTCCTGGAAATTGGTATCATCGCTTAAGAGCTGTGGCACTTAATAGTGTAGATGAAGAAGGAAAATTCCATGTCAAGAGCCATTTGGAACTTGATGGCCTCAAACACTTAGTTGGACTTCCTGGCGCTGGCAAGACGACGCTCCTGATGTGCCTGCTTCGGTATCTGGGCATACGAGGAATCAAAGCTGCTGTGTTTTTTCCATCAATTGAAGTTTGTCGTCAATATCTAGAAGACCTGCAACGATACGGAGTTGCGACAGGACTGTTAGTGGGGCGTTCTCGTGAGACTCGACAACGTCACGCACACAAACTGGCAGAGTCTCTGGCTACTGAAGATCCTCTAAACGGTTTCGGTATTTCTTCAGATAGCGCTTCGTTGTTCGAAGGAGTATGCGCACTACCATCATTAACAACCGCGCCAGCATCAGCTTTTGGAATATTTGACAGTTTCTGTACTAATATTGTTCAGCAAAAGAATGCTAGCCAAAATTCCGTACCTCTTGATGAAAACAGTGAATGGGAAACTTATCTTTGCCCGGTATGGCCTCTGTGCGGGTTTACGCGCGCAGCCCGTGAGCTTCCTAATGCCACCGTTTGGCTTGGGCACGTTAAATCTGCGGATACGCATGTACCTCGGCATACAACCCAATTCGAAGAGCGTTATTTTGAACTAATTGCCCGCACATTTGACGTCGTTATCTTTGATGAAGCGGACAGGGCCCAGCAAGACCTCGATCAAGGTGGCATCGCTGAGCTCATACTTTCAGGCCATGATCGCTCTTTTCATCGGCAAATCCAGCGCAATACATTACAGCCAATCGCGGCAGGACAAAATGCCATGCTGCAGGGGCTGGACTTTGCACAGCTATCCATCGAAATCGCAGAGTTCGAGCGGCTGAATGTTGCTCTGATTCATGCCACACTTCAACTAAGTGAAGACTTGCGCAAAAAATTCGATGGACTATTGCTTTCTCCGTTAAGAATCATTGGTGAATGGCTTTCGCCAAAGCGAATCAGTGGGATTGAAGATGACTTGACAGCAGATCCGCAAGCTCAAACCAAAGATGCTTTTTGTGAACTGTGGGAGAGTGCCGCTGTACGTGCATTTCAACAACGTGGAAAGCTTTCTACCGGAAAGATACCAAATGCAGATGCAATTGCACGAACAGCATCCAAATATGGAATTTCAACTGAAGAATCCACAAAGCTGCATAACGATTTGTGGGAACGAATGGTCGACTGGCTGGCACAGTCAAGTTTGAAGGAAATCGCCAAAACAGTTGAACATATTTCTGACACGCTTAAAACCATTCGACGACCTGCTGATCAAGCCGAAGCGCTTCAAGTAATTGGACTCTTGTTGCCCGTTACGTTCACAATTCTGGCATTTCGTCGCCTCGTGCCACGTCTTAATGACATGACAGCTGATGGTCTTATGGAAGAAATTCATGTCGCAAAACTCGCATCCAGCACTCTTTTGGCAGCATCACCCGACAATATACTCGGCAGCCTTAGTGGGGTCAGATTTGTCACACGGAAAGCCGAAGTAGCACAATCGAAAAAGGCCTTTGATGTTCAGCTACAGTACGTACTCTTTGCCGGCACGCCCAGGCTTTTAATTTATAAGCTACACGAATGGATCAAGAATGCGGACGGTACCCGTTCTGGTCCTGCCGTCCTTTTGACAAGTGCAACAAGTTACTTGCCGCCGAGCCCGGCACATCACATTGCAGTAACTCCAGAATACGTTTTGCAACGGCAGGAGCCAGAACGGGAAAATGCCCCTAAGTCCCATTACTATTTCCGGCCAATTCGAGACGGTAAAGGCGAAGACGCGCCGCTATTAAGATTTAGCGGGGAGAATTCTGAAACCATTAGACGTACGAATCTCGAAAAGATGGTTTCTGCTTTGCTTGACCAGGTCATACACAAATCCCAGGTAGCACGCGATTGTTCCGGCTTCGACGTGAGCGATGGGATTTCAAGACGGGCAGCTTTTATTGTGAATAGCTACGATCAGGCACGTTATCTCAAACAGTTTATTGATGCTACATTTCCAGCCTGGCGAGATAAAGTGATCGCAGTTGTGGATGATCTCCCAAGCTCCGGGAGCACCGAAGGGTACATAACATCGTCCAGGGTTGAAGGATTGGGGGATGACGACCGGTGGCAAATTCTTATATTTCCGCCGGGAGCACTTGGAAGAGGTGTCAATGTCGTCTTTACGTCAGGGCCGCGGCGTCGCGATGCAGCGATAGGCACCTTATATTTTCTTACTCGCCCTCATCCACCTCCCAATGACATGAGTTTGGTCGTCAGTATGGCTGCGCGAGCAACTTTGGATTTTGATCTCGAACAAGATGATTCAACCTCCTTTGAGCAGTTCGGTGAACGAATCTTAAAAGCGCGTGCCCGGGCGTACAAAACAATGGGCCGCCTCCTTCGCCGTCCTCTTTATTCAAGATCCCTCGGTGAGATTTTTGAGCCATTTACAGCCAATATGGCCGTTGGTCTGTTACAAACAATTGGCAGAGCTATGCGGAATGGCTGTCCTGTTCAGTGCTTCTTTGTGGATAGGGCGTGGGCAGAAAAGACAGCACGAGGTGAACAAGATACTGAAAAAAGTAGCATGCTCCTGCAGCTTAGACAAATTCTGGAACGTGGTGTAAATGCAAAAGATAAAAGGGAGGCAGCACTATATAGCGCTTTATATGGTGCGTTTTTGGAGCCCCTTTCTGATATCGATGGCATAGACCCAGAACCACAAGATAATTCCGAAACATCTGAGGAACCATGGATTGAAAATCCTCTTTGGACTAATGATTCTCCTGTTGAAAAGGACACAAAATGAAGGCAACTAGTCGAGATGTCGTATTTGCACTTGAGTTTTCGAATGATGCACCTGCATTCACGTCGAGCGTCGTAGCCATCAGTTGGTCGGCTGATGTAATACGGGTCCTGAAGCAAATAAGGGATGAAGCTTCTGCCAAAGCACGGAGCAAGAATGACAAATCTATCATCAACCTGCCCTATGCGAGCTTAAGAGCACAGTTACAGCTCCAGGTGGATGATTGGGTCTCGCTTGACGACGATGTGGGTCTCAGAAAATTTGGTGATGTCGCGAAAGAGCCACTTCCATGGGGCTTACTTGATCTGACATCTCATGAATCAAAAGTTCAACTTGTGCGTGACGCTTTTGCCCATTGGATTGAAGGAGCGCTCGCGCAATTCTGTGAAGGGCGTGGCGCCTATACTATCGGAGTACAGACGTTACGTCGTTTATGCCAAGAGAACAATGTCACTCACGTTGCACCATCCCAAGTAAAAATTCTTCCTTGGTCGGGAATCTCCGAATTTGGGAAATTAACGCCGTATGATGTTACCGCAGGCTTGCTTGCTACAAAGTTGGAGGGAAAGGAACTATTCCCCGGCCTTGGACCAGTAGTGCGTATTATGGCGGGGGCAAGTCGCAACATGGCGGAAATCATAACGCGCCCGGTACATTTACCGGGTGCTGGAGGAACGTTTAGTCTAGTTTGTCAAATATCGTTGGAGACTGTACCAGGATCTTTCCACCCAATCGTTTATTTGCGATTTGTGCGTCGGTTATGGGCAAATGGTGTGAAGGATGGCTATGTGAGTGGGAACTCGATTGGAGCTTTTGTGTTTCCACATACAAAACGTCCGCGAAAAGCATATCGATTTAGTCTCAATAGAACCAAAGACAAAAAATGGGAAACGGATCTGGGGTACCGTCAATACGAACATGCATTTGGACTACGGGAAGGTTATCATGACGACCAGGTCATCAACTATCCATGCGATCAGGATGCTAGCGTTGTTGTCATGCTGAAATCGGACATGACAGAGCTGGATGACTCTGACTTGCAGGCTGGTGTCCCACTTGTTGATCAAGCCGATGCATTCTTCGAAATCACGCGTCATCTGGTAGATTTTGGGTTGCGTCCATTCGAAAGCATGAAGCTGGAAAAACCGGTAAAGCATAAGACCCCATCATTGTCCCTATTAAAAGCGGAAGTGCTGCTCGGTGCGCTGTTGGACCGCCATAGATTAGATGTCGATACAAGGGACAATGACGAAATCATCTCAGATGCGACATCGCTCCCGATCAGTCGATGGTACAAGAAATCAATTACACCGGATATGGAACACGATCGAACTTGTGCAGTGATTCGTCAATTAGTCAATGCGACAGCTTTCGGTGCCGATTCTGGGCGCAATATTCTCTATTTTATTTGCCATCAGCATGATGATATAGAATGGGTGAAGACCATGTCTTCAGCCTTGTTCGGGGACAAGATTCGGGTATTGACTGTTCCATTGCCTTTGGACGTACATGGTCCCAAGAACGAATTACCTGGCAACAATTTAAATGACCCGTTGCGTTTGGAGTTACGCGTCCAAGAATGGTTGAAATTTGCCCACTCAATAAATCTGCCTAAAAGGGCCATGGTACTCATTCAAGTACCCCGCTACTATGAAAGAGAGGGTAAGGGCGTTCATGAGGACCGACTAAATAAACTGGCAGCACGCAAAGCTCTGGCCAGCCACGGTTGCACAGTACAGTATTTACTACCCAGTAAACAAGCATGGCTGCACGAATTTATACCGCGCATACAAGCAGCACTCATTGACTTAGTTGTCGGCCATTCGGGCTCTATCTGGGGCATGCAATATGCGTGCGATGCGAGTTTTAAAGACAGAACCCGGGCACCACGAATCGTCGGAGCAATGACTTCATTGAAAGTGAGTACAGTCTTGAATTCTTGGCAAAGCGTCTTAGTCGCGACAAAACTTGAATGCGAAACTGGTATGGCCTGGGTTCGATTTGGCCATCAGGAATCCGAATCTGTCATTACACACTGGATGACGATGGACGAGGGTATGCAGTACCTTGCTAAACGTGAAGTTACACTGTCCACAAAACCAATCCCTCTTCGCGATTTTACAAGTGAATTTTTTAAGCAAACCTTTGACGATTTATCCGAGATCGATCCAGGTGCGGTGATCTTCCTTGATTCAACCCGGGGAGCCCGGTTGGCCTCGTGGCTAACGGATCAGAAATTAAGGGATAGCGAACATCAAATAGCGACTGGGATAACAATATCCAAACAATGGCCGTCTCTCAGACTTATCAGGGTTCGAGCGCAAGCACCTGTCATCGGCCAAGAGAAGAGTCATGGATTATCACCGCAGCACGCGAATCAAGAAGTTCGAACTTGGACATCGGTTGATCAACTCTTTCGTGTTCAATGTGCATCTGTCCCAACATATTGGTCTTTGTCCAAGGCAAGGACGCACCATAAGCGCGGCTCCAGTTGCTACCGCGAAATATTATTACCAAACGATAAGCCCAATGATCTGCGGCCCGGGCCCCATGCCATGTATCCTGCCGTGCCTTTTAAACAAAGTCTGACACCTAGAGCTGTTGAATTTGCGATCTTGCAAAAGCAACCGAACGATGCTGATATTGAGCTCGCGACATTTGCTCAAAATTTGCGTAGAGGGCTTCTAACTGCAAGGAATGATGTATGGCTTACGTCACCCTCTCCACTACGCATAGTTGGGAAGTTAAGACAGTACATGCAGGCGTGATTATTACAGACATAGGAAAACTGCCGACATATTCTATGTCTGGATTGATAATCAAAAGCGCGACCCCGCTCGCCAATGGAGGGCGGACGATATCTCACGACTGCGGTGGTTTGCTTAAACCTGAGCTATATTTTGTTGATTGTAGATAGTTTTCAGCTCAGATTGCGCCCCTATCTGCATAGAAATCTCTCACGTGACTCCACGTTTCAGGGATCTCGAGGCAATAGCTGTCCTTCGGTAGTGCCTGAAATTCTTCCAAGGTCATCGTCCTGTCCAGATCGCGATTGTTGATCGCATTTTCTTTCGCGAACCAAGCCAAAGACTGAAACTCCAGCGCCACTCTGCTGAAATGCAACTCGCTTATACGAAAGACTCCTCGCATCAAGTCGCCCGGATCGACGCACAACTGTATAGCACTGAGACCATCCATCATCATGGTGGCATGGCTCCCATGTTGGGCGAACAGCGACTTTACATGTTCCATGTCTATCATCACAAAGACAGTCATTTCCCCTGCAATAAAGGGAATCAGATTGTCTTGGTCTAGCGTCAGTGTAAATGGCAAACAAGGAATCCAGCCAGGGTCGGCGGTGAGAATATATGGGACTACCCAAGGGCGTACGAGTTGCTCTAACTTTCCCGCCTCTTTTATATTTGTTAGAACAACGTAATGCAGTCCAGGCTCAGGCGAGGTAACGGCAAATCCGTCGATACGACCCTGACGGAGGCAGTCGTTCATGAGGTTCCTGTAATCTGGCCCCTTGCCCAACGCAACACGTTCAACATTGTGCAAGCCTTTAAATTTTTTGGCACCATCATTTTTATAAAATGATGTTACGTCCTTCAGCAGCTCCTGCTGTCTGGCCGCGCGTGCGCCGGATGTTTTACTGCTCTTGACCTCTATTGGCAAAGGGTCTGGTGCAGTCAACACGCAGATGTCACCTATCCGGATCATATTCGTGAGGTCAGATAAGACGGCAGGATGACCATGTTGAAGGCAGCCTTCCAGTACGTCCCATTCAAGGTCAAATCCTTCTTTGCCGGTGAGGAAGCCAGCCTCTTCTTTTACATTGTAATCATGATCGTAAAGCAGTAATTTCAAATTATAGGGGCTTTGGTAGACGCAGGCGGCACCATCTCCAAAGCACTTCCACAGAAAGATCCAGTGTCTGGACTCTTCGATAAGTAGTTTGCATCTCCCCAGCGTTTGTTTGACTCGCTTCGATTCTGCTCTTTCCAAGCGATCCTTGCGTAACGAACTGCGTAACTTTGCTTCGATCTTGCGCACCCGGAGAATGACACGCTCACGTGAGCGAATCCGATGTGCCAAATATTGCTGGAGTTCCAGCAATACATCGAACTTATCCTGGTCTTCAGCCAATACGTTTAGGAATGTAGCAGCGTACTTAAGTTTTTTTATATCCGCTTTCGACAGACGCCAGGATTCTTCCTCACTCATGACGAGCCTTCTCTAGTTGATAATTGATGTCAATTGAAGCGAAAAATTTACCGACGAATCACAAGATTACTTTGACACACAACAAAATTCTCCGTCCACTAAATAGAATGCTTACGAACCCAGACTTCAGGTATCACGCCTTTTTTCGTCAGAGAAAATGGCACAAATTATGCAACCAAAATCTGAAACTGACTCTGCAACCTCTATTGCATAGTTTAATCAGTCCGCGATATTCAACTTGGATTTCGAGGTTCGCTTTTAGGTGCAGGAGCACAAATGACTATTTTTTCTCTTGAGTTATAAAATAGCGTTTGGAATTTCTTCAATGCATTTTCTAAAAAGAAATCGGAGGCAAAATAGTCTCGACTATAGCGCCCAGACTCAGCGTTGATTTGCCATATCCCTTCCTGTGACAATCTTAACTCTCCAGCGATTCGAGATGGCTTGAAACCTGTCAAAGTCGGGTGTCCTAAATTGCGTGCCCGCTCTTCGCCAATGATTAATGCGCCGTCATGCGAAATCGTCCAAATCAAGAGATTCTTCAAACCAACCGACGGTTCTGGAACAAATAATTCATTTAATGTTTTATCTGTCGAGTCATAAAATACTTGGACCGTATTATTTGCATCAACATCCCCATTTTCCGTGAATTCACCTTCTTTGAGATAAGCCGGTGCACGCAATTTTCCATATGTACTATCTAAATGTTTATTAAGACCACTAGGCCTGGCTTGTAAATATGCAAGGAATGCATCAAAAAAGTCTGCGGTGACGGCACCTTATCTTGTTTTTTATTTGCGTATCTCGTCACAAGTTCAAGTATCAATTCTCCAAACCATTTGTGCTCAATGTAGACTGCCGAGATAGCATTTCCTTGAGGAATTTCAGTTGCATCAAATAAGATTCGTAACGCTGGGGTTGTGTTGATGGTGATGACAGCCTGCCAGTGAAAGCGAGCATAGCTTCCCGTGAGGAACTTGATTTTGTTATCTTCAAGAAGATTGATCTCCTCATCATTTAATTTGAATTCGGTCCCGTTTTCACTAAAGGTGGTAATAATGGGATTATTAAAAACTTCCTGACGGACTTTTGAGATTTCTACTAATTGAAGCGAATAATCCAATACACCTGGATTTTCAATTCCTGCGTCGCTTGCTTGATCTATATATACAGTTTTAATCAGAGAACATGTATTTTCTGCAAATTCATGTGGGAGTCGTACCTTCTGGTGAGTAGGCACGATTAAGGTGTCTGGAACTAAAATCTCATGTGCAGTACGCCACGCCCGATCATCGCTTTTTTCTTGAAGCATCAATCCCCAGGTGTTAGTTTTGTCTATCCCTTTGCCTTCCAGAGATGTAAACAATGCTCTTGCAAAAGGGCCAAGACGGTCATCATGTATATAAATCGCGTCTAGTTCCTCTTTTGTTTTTGCTTTTTTATATCCTAGTACCGTTACTGCATGTCCAGCGAGTTTTCTATGCTTTTGATCTTCGAGCCTGTATACATCTACACCCAAAATGAGTGGAAGCTTGCTATCAATGTAATACTTAACTACATTTAAAAATTCATCTTTGGAGATAGCAGACGGCAGAACAGTTGTGTGGCACCGCAGTTTCTCAAAATCCAATGCACGCATTATCTGTTTATTAGATAGCTCTTTAGTCGGGAAACTATTACTTGACCCTTCAATAAAATTAATTGCATTTGTCGTCACTTCGCTACATGCCGGTACATCTCTTATTTGGCGCCATTCAAGTGCGTGAAGAGATGACCAAATTGCAGTGGTGGCGCATGCAGCCACTACCTTATCCTGTTCTTGGAAAGCGATTGAATCAACGCATAGTTTTATTCCAAAAAGGTCGACGTTATAGCTGCGTCCGAGCGCAAACCGATCACCATTTTTATGGTTGAATTTAGCGTAGTGCTTCAAGCAAGTCTTACCAATGAAGGTTTTTGGTAAAGGCTTAATCACCATAAAACCTAAGTAAGTCTTCTGCAGTAATTTCACTTTTTCTTCAGAGGTATCGCCTTTTGACAATATAGTTTCCAATAACGAATGATTTATTTCACTCGAGAAAAAATGCAATCGAGCACATTTATACCCATTGTTATTGAACCGCTTTAAATAATATCGTGAGTAGTCTTCCAAATAGTCTCGGTCAACGTATTGGAATTCCAATAATATCCATTTTGCTGATAGGTCATTTAAGTAGCGATAGATATATCCAATTTGGTCTTTGTTGAAAATATCTGGAAAATCGGCTCCAAAGCACTCTTTAACAAGATTGCTCATCGTAGATTTGGCAAACTTACTGACTAAAAAAGGAACCATTGGGAAGTAAGATAAAAAAATAGCAGCCAAGTTGGCTGCTATTAGTGTTAATCAGGCTTGCTTAAAGGCTGTAAGTGCGAGCAAGGAACTCTTTAGTCACTTCTTGAGCGCGTGCGCGCTCCTCAAATTGTTTTTCGGCCAATTTGATTTTTTGTTGCAAAGCTTCGAGTTTTTCTTGATTAACCTCTGCAGCCTTTGCTTTCGCAATTTGCTCAGTGATATTCATAAATAACCTCGTAGATTTCTTAAAAAGTTTTCGGACAACAGGAAATTATAGTCCAAATTAGTCGAAATCATGTTTTATTCAATAATTTATGTTAGATGAATTTAAAAATAATGAAAACTTTTCCGTGAAATATTCATCTGAATTTAGAAATCCTATTAGGATTTCTAATTAAGTGTATCCTAATACACTAATGCATAAAGCGCTTATTGCAGTTTACACAATCAGTGCTAATATTGCAAAAATACTACATTTTACATATTAGGCCATGTCTGAGAATCTCAAGCTAAGATACAGTGACGATGACATCGAAAGTTCTTTTTCTGATGAACTTGTGAAATCCGTATGCAAAACAGCTGCATTTCAAAGACTAAAAGGAATTTCGTTTCTCGGCGCCGTGGAACGAGAGCCAAGTTATTTAAAACTACGCAATAATCGCTTTGATCACAGCATTGGTGTTGCCTTATTAGCCCAGCATTATGCAAAGGCAATGGAATTGTCAGATAGTGAGAGGGTACTGGTCGTTTTATCAGCACTTTTACATGATCTTGGCCACGCTCCGCTATCACACTCTTTAGAGCCATTATTTTCGGATTTTGGGCTTGACCACCATATCGCAACAAGCAACTTGCTCCAGGGAAAAGTAAAACTTGGAGAAGATTTAGCTAAATTACTTAGAAAAAATAGAATTGACTCCGAGAGACTTGTCTCATTAATGTCTGGGGAGGATTTCTCGGCCCTCGGTTGTATATTTTCCTATCCCATCAATGTCGATACGATCGAAGCAATTTGGCGGGGTGGTGCATACTTCCGAAAGCAACTATTAAATCCAGTAAGCGTATTAGATTCGTTTATAAAAAAGGAATTTGAAAACGGCGTAATTGATAGTTTTTGGCAAGAAAAAAATAATTTCTATAAATTAATGATTTATAGCCGAGAAGGCGTCGCGGCAGATCACTGGGCCAGGGTCCGCGTGCAATCATCCTCTAGATCTTTGCAGCCTGAAGATTTCTATTTAACGGAAAAGCGATTTTTCGAAAAATATAAAAATGAGAATATTCCTGACGAACCAGCCTTAGTCAAAGTTAAAGTCAGGAAATTTATTGTCAACAATCAAATAACTGTTTCAGACTACTCAGCAATTGAGGATCGATATGAGATTATTAGATCAAAAAATGAGCTAGAAATATCTCCACCTCGGTCAGAAAAAGTAAAACTACACTCCGACGCTCTCATTTAATACTATGAGTATTCTTGAAAAGAATAGGGCATTCTCCGAATTCCAACTTTCCAAATTGCGCCAAATACTTAAAACCGACGACAGTTCTTTTGCAATTGTGGTAGGCGGTTCCATCTCCCGACGAGAAGCGTCAGCAGAATCTGACATTGATTACTATATTTTTGGAGATGACAGAGAAAGTATTGGTCGTGGCCAGAAATTATGGAAGTCAAAACTTAATGAGATTTCACAAGTCGTGAAAAAAGCCCCTTCAAATGATGGGGCATTTGGAATAGAAGCGAACGAAACGGTTACGGAACTCGTAAAGAATATTGGCGGTAACGACGACCTTAATGGCAAGTTGACTAGACGAATTCTATTTTTGCTGGAGAGTACTTGGCTGACATCGGAAAGCACTGTTGAAAAATATCGAAGAGAGGTCTTACTTCGATATATAACGGACAAAATAGAAAATCAGCATTTATGCAGGTTTCTATTGAGTGACATCATTCGCTATTACAGAACTATTTGTGTTGATTTCGAATTTAAAACATTTGAAAGTAGAAAGCCCTGGGGCTTAAGGTATATTAAATTGCGGTTTTCACGTCAGCTCCTCTATTTCAGTGGTCTTATTGCAATTGCGGAAACAGTCGATAAACCCAGGGACGAGAAAATAAATACTCTATTAGAATTATTTAGGTTATCCCCACTTGATCGAGTAAAGCATGTTTGCAAACAATCCGCCTCTGAAGCCTTGGATTTGTATGCAGAATTCCTGGAAAAAATATCTGCTGAAAGTACTCGAAGTATGTTGAATGCAACGACTGCAGACAAAACCACGCATACTAAAGAGTTCATTGAGTTACGTGACAAAGGACGACAGTTTTCCGAGGCTCTCATTCAGTTGCTTAGAGTGAAGTATCCTGGAGATCATAAAATTCATAATGCAATAATGTTTTAGAATTTCACGATCAACACTCAAGCATATTCAGCGCAAGCTCAATGCCTCAATGCATGTAGTTACATCTGTCAGCTGAGCGGCCTTTTTAATAACGCCTGCCCGGTTCCTCACCGATTCGACATGTATTGGTACATTCTGACGCGAAGGAAAAACAAATCGCGGCTGAGTGGGCTTAACCGTACTCCAGTCGTCAAGGACGAACCCCAGATACCAAACAAGATGTTTAGCAGAGTTTGAACAAATTCCGTTCTCAAATAGTTTCGGAATCTCTGCACTATCATGAGCCTGGTGCCTGCATGTTTCTACAGCATGCGTGACATCCTCAAATGTCCATCGGCAAATTTCAGGCAACGTTCCAAGTCCAAATGCCGCCATCAGAACAATAGTCCTATCTCTCGCCAGACAGAAGCGATGCCCACGTGCCAGCGAAGCATTCTTTATCTGGCGATCAAATTCCTCAAAAAACTTTTTGGTTTCTTCTACTGCATATACAGTCCGCGCAACAGGAACAGCTTCATCCACAGCTTTCCCCTCTGTAATTCCCATTGTTTTCTTCACAGTGTTTTTTGTGAACTGCAGGTTTCTTCGATGAAGGAAATCTCGAATATGCGCTATCTCCTCTCTGTTGGCCCGATAACGGAATCGGCAAAGCGATTCCCTGATAGCCCGATAAAACCAATACGGAATTTCTGTTTGATCAATCAATACGATTGATTCGCTAAGCCTGGCACTATGACAGATTCGTGTGAATTTTCCAGGCCAGTCCTGCGTCAATGACAATGCGATGCATACCGCTTCATGACGACAACATAGCGGCATGTTTTCAAAGGCTGGACGAAATTGGCTGACCAGGCTTTCATCAAAGTTCATTCCCTCTGATTTCATCGCCTGTGCTATCTTCTGACGCGTGCGAGGTCGCATGAGCAGGCTCAGAATTTGACGCCAGCCTTCAAAGAAGTGGAACGAATAATGATGCGGGCCTGTGTCGAGGGCAGTCAAATAGCCATTACCAAAATCCTGCAGCAATGCCTCCAAAGGCAAATTTTTACCAGAAAAATTTGAAAAGTACGGTATGCCTTCCGTTCTGCTCAGATCAAAGCCGCATTGACTGCACCGGATGGCTGTATTTTCATAACGCCATCTGCTATGGCCGTAAAAACTGGCAATGACAGGTTCACCACACTCTGTGCAACGATCGTGCAAGATCATTTGATGCTTGGGACAGATAGTGCAAAAAGCCAGGCGCCAGTAAGTACGAAAATAGGGAATCTTGTCCGTCTTGAAGCACTCAGGGCAGAACGGCAAACCAGTTCTTATTTTTCGCCTTGAGTTACCTGGTGCCGGTAATAGCAGATTTCCCCAACCTAGCCGTGGCAAAGTTTCAAAAACAATCCCTTCATACTTTTTGAGAGTCATCGACTCAATGACGTTCTGGCCGCACCCCGTTTTATCGGACAAATACTTGATGAGCGACTGATTTGGAGCGCGATCAATATCCAGTCCAACTGGAAATTGTTTCAATTCTTTCAGATATAGTAATAGCTCATCGAGCGACATGCCATGGCTTAAGGCCACACGAGACAAATAGGAAGACAGCAACTCGTCTTCAAGAGGATGGACACGAACTGGCCAAATTACATCCAAGCTTGTTAAGCCACAAAATACTTATTATCAACTTCATCAGGAATCCGCCATCCCATCTTACGCAAGGTACCCTCGTGAATATGCTCGTCTCCAGACACAATCGCGTATTCAGAAGCATGCTTCAAGTAGCCAATAACGTGTCCGAAGAGACCGCCTGTTTCATCAAAAATGCGCTGGATAATTGCTTCCTGAAGTAATTGCGAAGGCTTTTTTAAGGGGCATGTTTCTTGCCATGACTTGATGATGGCCACGGCATATTTCAAATCTTCTTGATTATTGATATGCCAGCGTTTCAATTCCAGGCGGTGAAAACGATTGGACAACTGAGGATCTGATGCGAAAGCATTGCTCGCCTCAGGTATCCCAGCAGCGACAATAGAAATACGCAGGCGATTGCCGATTAATTTTATCTGATCGCGCAATTCCCTTTGCTGCTTTCCAGACCCTCGAACAATATGTTGAATTTCGTCAATGATCAGAACTCTTGTTTCTATTCGCTTATAAACTTTTTCAACGATAGCCATGAGGCGGGTAGGATTAGCGCTGGCAGGAAATGGGGCATGCACCGCAATCAACATCTCCTGCAATAATACCTGGGCACTTGCATTAACGGGAGCATCAAACATCACAACAGGGCGGTAATCGGCCGCCAGCCTGCTATCCATAACTGGCTGATGCAATTCTTGGGCAAACCGGTTTAACAGACGAGTCTTCCCTGACATAGATTCGCCAATGACTTGCAAGTTAGGCATACGGTCAATTCTGGCATGCTGAAACAAACGCTCCATATAGGCAAGAACCGCGTCTGCACGCGGATAACTATACCAATGATCTCTCTGAATTTGCCTTATTCGTTCCTCGTTTGGCTGAAGTGCATCTATACGGGCGCCTTCGCTGACAAGATGATTTAATTCCATCCTAGAATTTCCCAGTAACGTCAGGTAAGTCATTCAAATCTGGCAGCTTAAAGCCACTCGTTTCAGTGCTCTTTATTTCAGCATCCACCGTCGCCGTCCGGCGTTTTGTGTCTCTATGCTTTTGATCATTTTTTAAGGCTTTTTTCTTTGCCGGTGCCACAGATTTCACGCTCTGGGTCTTTTGAATTGCATCTGAAATGATGCGGCGCTGTCGGTTAATAGAGTCATAAACCTCGTGCTGCGCCGGGTTAATGCCACTTTTTTTCTGAAGCGCTTTCTTCTCGGCCTTGAACTGTGCTCTGGATGCCAGAACTGCAGCTGTATATTTAGAGGGAACCCGAAACCATCTTTTTACTTCTGGATCAAAAAAATAGACTGCGCTGATGTCCCTGTCATCAACTTTGAATCGATACAATGGGCTTTTGTTGGGATTGTCCTTGTTTCGTCTTCCTAGCCAAGGATATAAAGCATCCGACCAGTAAATTCGACCATCAATATTGACGCCGACATTCTGGATGGTCCGTTCCTCCTCCGGCAAGAAATCTATCTTAACGCGTTCAACATCCGTTCTTCTTGGGGGCAAACCTCGGATCATGCCATCTTTAGGCTGCAATAATCCGTTTTCATAGCGTTGCAAGGGAATATCCTTATCAATGCCATTATGTTCAGTATGATGGTATTTATTAATTTCTTCGAGTAACCACCGCTCCAATTCAAGCATGGTCATCGAAGCCGTCTTTTCAGGATTAAATTCTTTTGCCTTACTTGGCTTGTTTGTCGTCGCGCCAGGCAATATCCGGAATCGTTTGGCAAAAGTGCCAATTAAACGTTCAATATGGCCGCCATAATTTGGTTTGGTTACCGGCCGGAACTGATGCTCAATGCCGTATTCTTCAAAAGACTTCCTTATCCGATCTCCCCTGAAATCAGCACCATTGTCTGTGTGGACTATTTTCATGGCGCCCCAGACTGGCCACTGGATAGGGACATCCAGTTTTCTTAGATAGTCTTCTTTCGGGAGAATCGCGTGCGCAATACAAGCGCCAACCGATGTGGCCGAAGGATGATCCAGTGCCAGGTAATAACCCACAATGACACGGCTAAACACATCAATTGCCAAGGTCAGCCAAGCACGGTAGATTGGCTCACGTGTAATATCATGAACCACGATGACATCGACAACAGCATGGTCAATCTGCACAATTGCCAATGGATGAAGCGCACGGATTGTATTTTCTTTGACGTGGTCATATCTCGCTTCAGCAGCTTTCCGACCTTTGCGTGCCTTATAAAGCTCCATTTGATCTGCCCAGTCAACCCTTAGTTGGAAAGTGCGGAGACAAGGTAGCGGCAACCCCTTCGCATGGCAAATTGCCTTTACAGATTCATGAACCTGAGTGATTCCCGTTTCGCTTAAACTATGGAGACCGTAGAGCTCTTTGGCAATGATATTTTCAACCTCTGGATACAGACGTCCGCGCCCCCGGCCTCCTGGTCGACGAGTCGGCAAGAGCGATGATAGCTTCTCATTCACAAGGTAAGCATTGCGCCACCGATACACCATTGCCACGGTGAATCCTGCTTCGGCAGCGGCTTTGGTTACGACCGCTGTTCTGTTTCTTGTGGTGGATAGCAGTAGCTTGACCAGCTTTAGTCTCAATCTGGCAGTATCCCAGTCAGAATCTGAGACAACGTCGAGGTCGACGTCTGGAGTAAGGATTGTTTCCTGTGGCTGTTCCTTGGGAATGCTAGCCAACTCAGATACATTGACGACTTTGGTCTCCCGGCGCTCCCCATGTAAAGACCGTATAAGGACTTCGACCAGGTTATTAAATCTCAGAATAACCCAAACCTTGTTGCCATAAAAAACTTCACTTCCTTCCAAAAGACTGAGTACGGAGTCCGCCTTGATTTCTGAGTTCTCAATCTTCGTCATTTAATTCTCTGTGAAGAATGAGGCATTTAAATTGATTGGTTGATTCCAGTCGGTCATCAACTCCTTATTGGCGACCATGGCCCAAAAAATGGCTGGAAAAGTGGCCAATCCTGATGCATCAGCTGCGAAATGCTGAAAGATTTGTGTCCCGGTCATTGCACCGCCCTGGGCGTCAATGAATTTGATAACCTCCTGCTCTTGGGAAGTTCGGGGTACGTTCAGGTATGTATAAAGGAAATCTGCGTTCTCAAAGAAATGTCCTTGAATATCGTCCTGTGTCTTAACCGAGAAGGCCCAGCGTTGCTTATGGCTATACAGCTTAGCGGCAGCAAATTTTTGTTCGTACGTTTCTTTATTTTTCTCTAGCTCTTTTTTTTCCTTGATCTCTATCAAGGCTGGCGGAGGTATGACGCCGTCTGCGTCTGTACGGAAATAAACGATGAAATCAGGCGTGTACCTCGACTTGCGCGACCCACTTTCATTGCTTAACTGATAAGGTATCGTAACTGGCTGCCCGACATAGCGATCGACGGTGTCGTCAAACTCTAGCAACAGCATATAGTTGCGTTCCAGCAAGGATTCATATGGAACCATTTTGCCATCATTCTTCTTGCTGGGGAAAAGGCCTGACACTCCGTTGTAGCGCCGGGGTATTTTACGAGCGGGAGAAGTAATCATAGAACGGGGTTCCAGAAGTTTATACTTTACTTATGTATTAAAGCATATAATTATCTCCAACTTGTGTAATTTTTATACTCACTTATGTAAAATTATGGTCAAAAACGGTCGTTTTTTATACTTATCTTATGTATGTTCATAGACATTATCGCCCGCTATCAGGACAAGATATCCGGCCCTTTGCTGGACCGCATAGACATGCAGATACAGGTGGGGGCCTTGCCACATACCGATTTGCTCAAGCAGGCCGATGGTGAACGCAGCACCGCTATCCATGCGCGAGTAGAAGCTGCCTTTGAGCGGCAACAGCAGCGTCAGGGCAAGGCGAACAATCTCTTGTCCACGACTGAAATTGATCTGCACTGCAAACCGGATGAACAGGCAGGGCTGCTCTTGCGCAATGCAATGAACAAGCTCAACTGGTCAGCCCGCGCCTACCACCGCGTATTAAAGGTCGCCCGCACGATTGCTGACCTGGCTGGTTCAGCACACATAGCAACACCACACGTGGCGGAAGCCATACAGTACAGGCGGGCGCTGAGAGACCAGTGAAGACACTTGCTGTTTTTTTAGCTTGGAAGCAGTTACATAGTTTTTCCTCACTGTTACAGCACGTTACGAAAATTTCGCAAAATAAGCCTAAACTTGCTATCACAATCCACTGTCAGACACCTTGTAGACAGATACACAAGTGAGGGCGAGCATGAAAATTCAATCCAAGCTGCAGCAAGTGCTGGGCGCCAGCCTGCTGGTCTTGCTGGCAGCATGCAGCAACCTACCCCAGCAACATGCAGATAACAGCAGCCAGCCAGGCAAGACGCTGGCACAGGCTGCGCTAGTGCCAGAGCAATTGCTGAACCGTTTGACCTGGGGTAGCAATCCCTCCAGCCTGCAGGTCTTGCAAGCCGTTGGCCCAGACCGCTACCTGGACCAGCAATTGCGCGCGCGTAGTACCGTCTTGCCACCAGCGATACAAAGCCAGATTGATGCGATGACCATTTCGCGCCAGCCATTGCCTGAACTCATGCGTGACCTTGAAGCTCGCCGCCTTGCCTCTGAGCAGCAAAAAGGCACAGATGACACGCTACGCAAGGAATATCAGCAAGAATTGACACGACTGGCCAGGGAAGCGTCTACCCGCGCACTTTTGCGTGACATTTATTCGCCGAATCAGTTGCAGGAACAAATGAGCTGGTTCTGGATGAATCACTTCAATATCCATAATGGCAAGGCCAATGTACGTGCCATGCTGGGAGATTTTGAAGAACAGGCAATACGCCCGTATGCCCTGGGTAATTTCCGTGACTTGCTGCGTGCCACTGTGACGCACCCTGCCATGCTCAGGTATCTGGATAATGAACATAATGCAGCCAACCGCATCAATGAGAACTATGCGCGTGAGTTGATGGAATTACATACCATGGGGGTGAATGGCGGCTATAGCCAGAAAGATGTACAGGAACTGGCAAGGGTGCTGACCGGCGTGGGCATTAATTTGAGCAAGGATGCGCCGCGCATGAAGCCTGAGCTGGAGAAAATCTATCTCAGGCAAGGCTTGTTTGAATTCAACCCGCAACGTCATGATTTTGGTGACAAGCTGGTGTTGGGCAAGACCATCAAGGGCCGAGGTATGGCCGAACTCGATGAGGTGCTGGTACTGCTGTCCCGACAACCGGCTACAGCCAGTTTTGTCAGCCAGAAGCTGGCGACTTTTTTTGTCTCTGATACGCCCTCAAAAGACCTGACCGATAAAATGGCGCAGCGTTTCCTGCAAACCGATGGCGATATCGCAGCCACTTTGCGTACCATGTTTAATAGCCAGGAATTTATTGCTTCGCTGGGAAAAAAATTCAAAGATCCGTTGCACTTTATGCTGGCTTCGGTGCGTCTGGCTTATGACGGCAACACTATCGTTAATACCGGCCCCATGCTGAACTGGCTGAACATGATGGGCCAGCAATTGAATGGCCGCCAGACACCGGATGGTTATGCACTCAATGAAAGTTCATGGGCCAGTTCTGGTCAGATGACGGTGCGCTTTGATATTGCCCGGTCAATTGCGGGTGGCAACCCGGCCCTGTTTCGGGCGGAGAATCAAACTCCACAAGCTGCGCAAGCCATGCAAGGCATGCAAACTTCCGTGCCAGCGCAGACTGCACCTGCAACAGTGCCAGGCACACAAGAAAAGCCGCAGCCACCTGCACTGGCTGCATCGCCCTATGTAAAAAAATGGAGTACACAATTCAGCCCTGCTACCCAGACCGTCTTGAATCAAACACGCACGCCACAGGAATGGAACACTTTGTTCCTGGCCTCGCCTGAAATGATGCGTCGCTAACTGAACGTCTGCCAATTATTACGGAAAGGTCTACCATGAACCGTAGAGATTTATTGAAAGCAATGGCCCTGCTGCCATCGTCTGCCTTGCTGGGAATGAGCAGCCAGGTGATGGCGGCACCAGCCACTCAAAATCGTTTGCTGCTGGTGTTTTTGCGCGGCGGCTATGATGCCAGCAATTTACTGGTGCCTACTTCCAGCAACTTCTATTATGAAGCCAGGCCAAATATTGCCATTGCCAGACCGGGTTCCATACCGGATGCGGCACTGGCACTGAATGCAGACTGGGGCCTTCATCCGGTCTTGCGTGACACTATTTATCCCATGTTCCAGCAGGGTGAAGCAGCATTCATCCCCTTTGCTGGAACAGATGATTTATCGCGTAGCCATTTTGAAACCCAGGACAGTATAGAAATGGGCCAGCCCCTGAATGCCAGCCGGGATTTCCATTCTGGTTTCTTGAATCGCCTGGCGAAGGTGTTGGGGAATAACGGCAAAGTCAGTGCGATGGCTTTCACTGACCAGTTACCACTGGCCATGCAGGGCCAGGCCCACATTGCCAACACCGCATTGCGTAATGTCAGCAAGGCCAATGTTGATCAGCGCCAGCGTGAGTTGATCATGCAAATGTATGCCAATACAAATCTGTCGCAAGCCGTCAAGGATGGCTTTGCCATGCGCGATGAAGTGGCGCGTGAAATGGCAGAAGAAATGAATAGTGCCAATCGCAATGCGATCTCGACCAAAGGTTTTGAGCTGGAAGCCCAACGTATCGCCAAACTGATGCGCGATAAATACGCACTAGGTTTTATTGATGTCGGTGGCTGGGACACGCATGTTAATCAGGGCGGGGCAACAGGCACACTGGCCGTCAAGTTTGAAGAACTCGGTCGCGGGCTGGCCGCTTACCGTACTGAAATGGGCAGTGCCTGGCGCAATACCACGGTGGTGGTGATCAGTGAATTTGGCCGTACCTTTCGCGAAAATGGCAAGCGCGGTACTGACCATGGCCATGGCACGGTGTACTGGGTCTTGGGTGGCGGTATAAAAGGCGGGCAAATCGTCGGGGAACAAATTGCGCTGGAAGCTGGCAAATTATTCCAGAACCGTGACTACCCGGTGCTGAACGAATATCGCGCAGTGCTCGGTGGCTTGTTCAGCCGTCTGTATGGTTTGAATGCTGGCCAGGTAGAACAGGTGTTTGCTGGTGTCAAAGCACGTGATCTGGCCTTGCTGTAATCGCTTCCAGACCAGTCTGGCCTTCCCGGTGCAAAGGCAGGTCTATATAGAAATGTGTACCTGGTTGCGCCGGATCTTCACTCATATAATAACCAATGTCGCCATGCATTTGCCGGATGATGGCCTGCGATATTGCCAAACCCAGGCCAGTACCACCTTTGGCACGTGTGTCTGAAGAATCTGCCTGGGAAAACTTCTGGAACAGACGTTCACGGAAACTTTCCGGTATGCCTGTGCCCTGATCGATCACTTCTACACGCACCATGTTTTCGTCCCTGACCGTGCTGATAACCCTGACGGTCTCCCCTCCGGGCGTATACTTGCAGGCATTCGACAAGAGATTAGCCATGACTTGCTGGAAACGTCCGGCATCGACCATGACTTCTGTCTGATCTGCCAGTTTGCCCATCGCGATTTCAGTATCCATGCTTTGCGCAAAAGCCTGATTATTATTCACTGCCGTCTGCAAGAGGCTTTGCAAATTCAGTCGCTCAAAAACAAAATCCATCTTGCCGGCTTCTATTTTTTGAATATCCAGCAAGTCATTGATGAGGCGGGTCAGGCTTTCACTATTCTTGTGCGCCATGCCCAGTAGGGCAGAGATTTTTTCCGGCACCAGGCCCATGGCCCCGCCGACCACCAGCCCCAGGGCACCACGGATGGCTGTCAATGGCGTGCGCAATTCGTGGCTGACGGTGGAGATGAATTCACTCTTCATGCGTTCCATTCTGCGCCGCTCTGAAATATCGCGCACGATGACGATAAGTTTGCGCCTTCCAGCATGGTAATACTCGGTAATCGCCAGCTCTGCGGGGAACAGGCTGCCATCCTTGCGCATGCGCTCGGCCTCAGTGCGCAGGCAACCGGTTTCCAGAAACTCCCTGCGGCTCATGGCCAGCCCCAGCAAATCGGGTTGTCCTGGCGGGGAGAAAAATTTACCATTCTTGCCAACCACTTCATTGGCTGGATGACCATAAATGGCCACGGCAGCCGGATTCAGTGCCTCAATCTTGCCAGTGTCATCGATCATGATGATGCCGTCCGCCGCGTTCTGGAAAATGGCCTGCAGTCTGTCTGAAGAATCTTTCAAAGCGATCTGCTGCTCCGTCAGGTTTTTCAGCAGGTGGGCCTGATTGCGGTTGATGACTTCCGCCTGTTGCTTGAGCTCAGTGGTCACCAGCAAATCCTGCTCTCGTCTTTCCAGCAAATTAACCAACACGCTAAAAGCCGCCACGATAGCGAGGATACCACTCATGGCGATAACGACGATGCCGGTACTGATTTTGCGCCAGTCAGCCAGATACAAGTCTTCATCCACAGAAAAATTGACGATCAGCGGGTATTTTTCCAGCGACTGTATGGCAGCCATACGGGTGATTTGTTTGCCACCCTCGGCCATGCGCGGATTATTGCCAATGATGACGCCTGATTTTTTATTGTGCCTGTGCACCAGTTCATAGGTGCTTCCTGTCAGGTTACGCTTGCCCATGACATCGCCGCGTTCTGGCCAGCGTGCCAAATAAGTGAAATCATTGCGCAGTAAGCCTATAGAGGCATGGCCGTCGGCACTGAGTTTTTCATAAAACTGAGAATAAAACGAGGGAGACATGCCAAGTATGACCACGCCAATGAATTCCCCGTCACTGCCTGTCAGCCTGTGGCTGAGGAAAAACATCCATTTCCCCGTGGTCTTACTGCGCACGGAAGAGCTCAGGTAAATACCTTGTACTGGATTATCGCGTTGCGCAATGAAGTAATCGCGGTCTGCCAGGCTGTAGGTAGGCGCGGGAAAATTACGCGAGGTATTAATGACATTGCCATCGACATCGAGCACGGAAATCACTTCTACAGCAGGTGACAGCGAAGCCTTTTCTCGCAGGAACTGATGAAAATCATGCGTAGATAATTTACCACTCAGGTATTCGGCGCTGACACTCCAGCGGTCTTGTATGCGCTCGGCAATGCTGTCGAGTGCCGTGTAGGCAAAGTCCATTTGCTGGCTGACGGTTTCGGCCAGCACGATGCTGAAGGTTTCAGTCTGCTTTTCCCACTTGCCAATTTCCTGGATACGCAGCATCCAGATCGCCGTCGCGGCACCGACGATAATGGCCAGCACCAGGCTGGCTGCCAGCGCAATAGCTAAACGACTGGTAGGCAATCCTGCTGGCTTCATTTCATTTGGTCCGGTCTTGCTCAAAGCTCATCCTTGTGCTCAAGTCTGGCAAGTTGATTGCAACTGCATGTCGCCCGAATTTAAAGTCGTATTGTCAGATATAGCAAACTTACCAGAATGATAAAGTAAAGCAAACTAAAACACATTCTATCCTAGCGTTGGCCAACTAGGAAAAATCGAAAGAATTACTCTGAAGACAGCAAGTTTGCAGACGATTTACCACGCTTTCACGGAAGTAACTATTTATTTCTATCAAAAACACCGGGGGGATGTTACGGTTTTATACAGCTAAGTGAGTGTCCATGTGACGACAAGCTTGCCATCAATTAGTAACCAAGCTAAAACAGAAAGGGAGCAAACAAAATGAGTAAAAGCGTTTTGGTCAAAGGTTTGGTCATCAGTTTCTTGCTCAGCAGCGCCCCGGCGTGGGCCGAGATAACGTCTTGTGAAACCATTAAAGACAAAGTAGCAGCAAAACTGGAACGCAAAGGAGTCAACAATTACAGCTTGCAAGTCGTTTCCAGGGATACCGAAACCAAGTACAGAGTCGTCGGTAGCTGCGAAGGTGGCAAGAAAAAGATCATTTACAAAAAAGAAAAGGCGATCAGCAAGGCTGAAGAATAAGCCTGCTACTACACTGCAAAGCGGATCTGCCTGCATGCAAAAAACAGGCAAGATTCGCTTTTCTTTTTGCCGCCTAGAGTCTGGTCACGACCCGTAGAGAGCGAGCGTCAGCGGAGGAGAGGAGCAGCGCAAAAAGCGGAATGTACTTGAGTACATGAGCAATTTGAGCAGCACATGAGCCCCGCGGGTACTCAGGTTGCGCACGCGCAGTAAGATCGTGAACTGATTCTTACAAGTTCATCAGCATGTAATGAGCCTGTCCAGCATAACTTGCCAATTTGGCTTTTTGCTCCGCACTCAAATCAGTCTGCTCAATAAAACCCAGACCCTGCCAGTATGACCTGGTACTTTGCACTGACACCAGGCAGGCATATTGCCAGCCCTGTCGCCTGGCATGTGCCAGGGCGAATTCAAGCATGGCTCGTGCCAAACCCTTGCCAGTGTGATCCCGTGCAACTGCCATGTCATGCAGATACAGGGCATTGGCAGGCTCAGCTACTTGAAAGTCCTGTCCCAAAGCAGAAATTCGTCCTTTGACCGTAGGATAAGCGGCCAGATAGGCAAGCACCTGACGATCCTGCGCCGCAACCCAGGCGCAATCGGGTGCGGTGGCCAGGCGGGCTGCCAGCAAGGCTGGTGCCTCCACCATCTCAGCCACATAAGCCTTGGCCTGTATCTGATAAACCGCCGCCAGATCCGCGGTCTGCATGGCACGCAGCAACACTGTCATATACAGCTATTTCGTGGCCTTGGAACTGGCGCTGCCTTCTTCGGCACTGGCCGACGCGTCTGGCTTTGCCAGCTCTGGCTTGACAACGTCGATCTTGTTTTCACGCATATAGTCATTCATTTCCTTCCACCCCGCATACACTGCCGCCCTGGCAGCATCGGGATTGAGGGCATAGCAGTCTTCAATGGCGCGGCCAGCGTGGCGGCAGGCACTGCCAGTCGCACGGGCATCCGACTCGCGCGCTGCTGCGTCCTTGGCTGGATCAGGCAGACCCAGGCGGTCGCAGGCAGTCAAGGACGTCAGCATCAGCAAAAAAATCCCGGAAAACTTGGAAAGTGACATCACAGCACCAAAAAATAAGTGAAAACGTTCAGGTAGATCTGTTTATGATAACCCAGTGTATGGCTGGACAAAATGCCTTGTTGCTCAGGACAGGGATGGAAACACGAGCATATTTTCCAGGCAAGGGGCGTTCTAGTGCAAAAACAGACGCAATTTGACCAAAGGACTTATCATGTAGCACTTGTCCATGCGTATTGTTGACGGCAAGAAAGCTGTAAACATGAATGCAATTCCGCAATCTTATCGATTCAATTTCCATGAAATCCACCATCCATCGCTTTTTACTGCTTGCCTCTCTGATACTGCTGATTGCATGCAGCCCTAAATTTGACTGGCGCGATGCGCGCGGCAGTAATGCACCGTTCTCCATATTAATGCCGGGCAAACCATTGGGTGACAGCAAGGACATGCAGCTGGAAGGCATCACTGTAAAAATGGACATGCTGGCCGGGGAAGCTGGCGGCATCAGTTTTGCGGTTGGCAGCACCAAAGTAGACGATCCCGGCAAGACCGGGCTGGTCATGGAAGCCATGAAAAAAGGCATGCTCATGAATATTCAGGGAACGCCGGAAACCACCACCAGTAAAGGCGCAGATATGCTGGAAGTGCGTGGCAAATTGCGCAATGGCCAACCCATCGTGATGCTGGCCCGCTTTTTGATACGTGGCCCCTGGGTGTATCAAATTATCATGCTGGGGCAGGAAAAAGACATGAAGCAGGAGGTCATCGACACCTATATGACGTCTTTCAAATCCAACTGAAGCAACAATCTGAAAACAATCTGAAACGACAATCGGCCAATTTGGGATTATTATATGAGTGAGCGCGGCCAGATCAGTGACGCTAGCGCACTTCTGGTGTTTAGCCGCTTTATCTTCGCACATCATAGAAAAATAGGAGACGTGTCCATGCTGATCACATTCAAATCCAAAGCGGCTACAGAAATAACCATGTACAAAGAGCATGCACGCCGCATCCTGGAACTGCTGCACAAGGATGTGGAGCGCGGCATCATTACCCCTCCCGAATTGCCACAAGCCATACAAAAAATCGAAGCTGCGGTTGCCGAAAGCAAGGCTCACCCAATTTCTGAAGAAGTCAGCCGCGATGTGAACGCCCATCACAATGAAAATGGTGATGATAATGAGCACGAAACACCAGAGCCAGTAAGCTTTGCTACCAGAGCTTTCCCCGTGCTTGAAATGTTGCACGCCGCCCACAAGATGCAGCGCGAAGTCATGTGGGGCGTATAAAACCATGACCTCCCACGTAGAAAATACCAGGGAATTCGAACTCCGGACCGCAGATGGCAAGGCAATTTTTGTGCGCGACTGGCCGCTGGCGGATGCAGTCATGGCTCAACCACAGCAAGGTATAGTCATCATGCATGGTCTGGGTGAGCACTGCGGGCGGTATGCCCATGTCGCCAGGTTCTTCAACGCCCTGGGTTTTGTCGTGCGCACCTATGACCATCGCGGCCATGGACAATCTGACGGTGGCAGCGGTGATGTTCCAGACTCCATGTGCATCTTGCGTGATGCGCACATGGTCATTAGCGACTTTAGCCAGCAACTGGCGGGGCCGCCCATATTACTAGGACATAGCATGGGTGGCTTGTTTGCTGCCCGCTATGCACTTGAGCAATTGACACCGCTGCGCGCCCTGATCTTGTCCTCCCCCGCGCTGGCAATACGCATGTCCAGCTTGCAGCATGGTTTGTTGAAGGTTGCATCCAACCTGATACCTGGTGTGGGTTTGCCGAACGGCTTGCAAACCCGCTATCTGTCTCACGATGGCGAAGTGGTACTCGCCTATGAAAATGATGCCCTGGTGCACTCACGCCTGAGTGCGCGCCTGCTGACCAGTATGTTGCAGGCCATGGATTATTGCCATGCACATGCCGCAGAATTAAGCATGCCCCTGTTGATGATGGTGGCGGATGACGATCATTTGGTCGACCCGGCAGGTAGCCGCCGCTTCCTGGAAAAGCTGGGAAATGACCAGCTTAGCGCGCATTTTTATGCCGACTTTTATCACGAAATATTCAATGAACTGGATGCCACCAGGGTATTCGATGACTTGCGAACCTGGCTGGAACTCCAGCAATTCACCCCTTTGGAACAGATACAAGAAGCGGCCTGAAGCAGCAAATTTTCTGAAGTTGGATAGAATAAAACAGCATCGTCTGAAGTGGTGGCGTGCTACAGAAAGCGGAAGCAGCCAGCAAGGCTGTTACACTAGCGCCCTCTCGCCTTATCAGGCTGACCATGTTAAATTGCTGAAAATGCAATTTACTGCAATAAGCAAAATTATCCGGAAATATGCAAGATCAACCAAGAAAAACCCTGGGCCGACCAGCCAAACCTGCCCGCAGCGCCACTACGGGCAGCACATCCCGCGTGCTCAGCAAGCCACAGGTGGAGTTTGAAACCATAGAAATCAAGGCAGATTCCCTGGCATTCAGCCTTGTAGGTGCAGCACAGGCTGTCGCCTATGTGCTGGAAGGTACAGCCTTGCCGCAAGCGCTGACCAAAGTGTTTACGCAAACCAATGCCTTGCCACAGGCGCGCGGGGCAATCCAGGATATCGCCTACCGCACCATGCGCCAGGTTGGCCGGGTGGATGCCCTGCTCAAAATCATGACCAACAAGACGCCGGAACCGGCCTTGTTATATGGCTTGCTGTGCTGTGCACTTACCCTGCTGGTTGGTAATGAAGGTGATGATGAAAAGGCCTATGAAGAGTTTGTCGTGGTGGACCAGGCAGTGACAGCCGCCACTTCCAGCCCGCATATGGTTTTTGCCAAAGGTATGGTGAATGCCGTGCTGCGCCGCTATCTGCGTGAAAAAGAAGAATTGTTAAAACTGGTCATGAAACAGCCGGCAGCTGCCTGGAATTATCCGCAATGGTGGGTAGACCAGTGTAAAACAGCTTATCCACAAGACTGGCAAGCGATACTGAGCTGCGGCAACCATGCCCCGCCTTTGACTTTGCGTGTGAATCAACGTGTCAGCACGGTCGCTGCTTATCTGGAGTTATTGGCCAGCCAGCAGATCGGTGCCAGCCAGATAGGCCCGTTTGCTGTGCGCCTGCACCGGCCCCTGCCAGTGCTCAGCATCCCTGGCTTTGAAGCGGGTGTCGTGTCGGTGCAGGATGCCGCCGCCCAGTTGGCAGCGCCTTTACTGGATGTACAGACAGGCATGCGGGTATTGGATGCTTGCGCCGCCCCCGGTGGCAAGACTGGCCATTTGCTGGAACTGGCTGATATAGAACTGACAGCGGTTGATACTGACCCGGCCCGTATCCAGCGTATCCATGAAAATCTGGCGCGTTTGAAGTTATTTGCGACAATCAAGGAAGGCGATGCCTGCCGCAACAACTGGTGGGATAGCCAGCCCTATGACCGCATCCTGGCAGATGTGCCCTGCACTGCCTCTGGCGTGGTCAGGCGTCACCCGGACAGCCGCTGGTTGCGCCGCAAGACCGATGCTGCCCAGTTGGCGGCCTTGTCAGCCCGCATACTCGATAATCTGTGGCGTATGCTGAAACCGGGTGGCAAGATGTTGATGGTCACCTGCTCGATCTGGCCGCTGGAATCCGAAGCTCAGGCTGCCGCTTTTGCTACACGTAATGGCGCGCAACGCCTTGATGCACCGGGGCAATTACTGCCCAGCTTGACCAAGACGTCCGAAAGCAACAACGAACATGACGGTTTGTTCTATGCTTTGTTTCAAAAACCAATGCAAAATTAACGAATGCCAACAAGTTCAAGCTATCATTAGCAGACTTTTGATTTCGTATTGATTGCATGTTCAGACGTTTTACCTCCCTGCTGCGCCAGATATCGCTGACTTTGATGTTGGTGCTGCTGGCAATGGCGGCGGCACCTGTAGTTCAGGCCGCCGACGTGGAAGTCAAAACGGCCAGGATAGAAGCCAGCGACGAGGGCTACCGCCTGGCTGCTACTTTTTCCCTGGATCTCAGTGACAGCTTGCGCAAGGCTATCCGGGATGGCATCCCGGTCTCATTCACCACAGAAGTAGAACTGACCCGCTCACGCTGGTATTGGGTAGACGAGAAGGTGGTGCGTAGTGAATATCTGGTCAGAATTTCTTATAATGAATGGACGCAGCAATACAACGTCACTATTAATAATGGCTTGCAACAGAATTTTGCCTCTCTCGATACCGCGCTCAATCTGGTGACACGGCCAAATCGCTGGCTGATAGCAGATAAATCCCAGTTAACTGCCGGAGCCACCTACAACGCAGCAGTGCAATTGCGCATGGGTTTGAGCAAGATCTCCATGCATTTGCAAATACCCAGCTTCAACGACAGTCACTGGAGTCAGAAAACCGAGTGGAAGCGTTTTTCCTTCAAGGCTGAAGACAAGTGACAAGATTTTTGCGGTATGCACTGATTATCGGTGGTGCTCTGATGAGCATCCTGCTGTTTTTCCTGACTACAGTCTCCGAAAACTCTTCGCGCTTTGAGCGTTATTACGAATGGCTGCTGGATGCCAATGCCATTGTCGCCCTGGCCCTGCTGATCCTGGTACTGACCCTGGTGTGGCGGCTGTTCCGCCGCTACCGTGCCAGGGAATTTGGCTCCAAACTGATGACCCGTCTGGTGGTGCTGTTTGCCCTGGTAGGCATCTTGCCAGGAACGGTGATTTATGTGGTGTCGGTGCGCTTTGTTTCCCTTTCTATCGAATCCTGGTTTGATGTCAAGGTTGAATCTGCCCTCGATTCCGGCAAGAACATGGGCCTGACCGCACTGGATTTCTTGCTGGCAGATTTACAGTCCAAGGCCAAGGACATGGCTTCGGAATTGTCTGATCCGTCTGAAAGTTCGATGTCCATCCACCTGTCACGCCTGCGCGAACGTATGCAGGTACAGGAAGCCACCATCGTCAATAGCAAAGGCCGCCTGATTGCTTCTGCCAATGAAAACGTCAACAGCCTGCTGCCAGAGTTGCCAACCCCGGACATGCTGAGACAAGTCAAGTTGTCACGTTTTTATGCCGCCAGGGATGAAAAACTCGTCCCTGCTCCTGGCAGTGATGGCGAACCGGCTACTGCTTCAGCCAGTGCCGCAAATAATGCCAGCACTAGCACTGAAACCCGTGGAGCAACCCGTCCGGCACTGGCACCAGAACCTGCTCGCATACTGCGTTCCCGCGTGATCGTGCCTTTGCGTATGAGCACAGGCTGGATATCCCTGCAAAATGAAGCTTTGTACCTGCAATTGATACAACCCGTCCCCATCAACCTGGCCATGCATGCTGAAGCACTGAGCAATGCATCGCGAGAATACCAGGTGCGCTCGATAGGCCGGGTGAACCTGAAAAAGATGTACATCATCACACTGACACTGACGCTATTGCTGGCAATTGTCGCCGCCATTACCAGTGCCTTTTTGATTTCGGGCGAACTGGCGAGACCGTTGCTGCTGCTGGCAGAAGGTACCAAGGCCGTGACCGAAGGTAATTTCTCGCCTCGCCCTATCGTTACCAGCACTGATGAGCTCGGTAGCCTGACCAAGTCTTTCAATACCATGACCAGGCAGTTATTTGACGCCCGTGCGGCAGTGGAGAAAAACCGTAATGAACTGGAAAACGCCAAAGCCTATCTGGAATCAGTGCTGGCCAACATGTCGGCTGGAGTGATGGTGCTGGATCAAAATGGCAATCTGGTGACCTGTAATGAGTCGGTAGAACGTATCTTGCAGCGCCGGCTGGAAAGCGAAATCAATAAACCCCTGGCAGATATTGATGGCATGCAGGCTTTTGCCTTTGCTATTTCCAAAGCTTTTTCAGAGCAGCATGCACAGTCAGCTGCTGGTGGTGAAATCGAACGCGAACAACACTGGCAACAGCAAATTGAAGTGCCTCGTCCAAATGTCGGTAAAAAAGGCGTCACCTCTGCAGCTCCTGGCGAAGTGGTGGTCGCTGAAGATGAACAGAGTATTACCCTGCTGGCGCGTGGCTCGCACTTGCCGGTGGCCTCAGGTAGCGGCTATGTAGTGGTGTTCGATGACATCAGCAATATCATTTCCGCCCAACGCTCTATCGCCTGGGGTGAAGTGGCGCGCCGCCTGGCACATGAAATCAAGAACCCGCTGACACCTATACAATTGTCAGCAGAGCGCCTGCAAATGAAATTGCAGGACAAGCTCAGCGAAACCGATGTGCTGATACTCAATAAAAGCACGACCACCATCGTCAACCAGGTCACGTCAATGAAACGCATGGTCGATGATTTCCGCGATTATGCGCGTACACCGCCTGCTGTTTTGATGCCATTGAATCTGGCTGGCCTGATTGATGAAGTGCTGCATTTGTATATTGCCGGTGATGGCAGGGATGCCATCAAGTTGACCATGGCGGCAGGTTTACCCAAGGTCATGGGTGACGCCACCCAGATGCGCCAGGTAATTCACAATCTTTTACAAAACGCCCAAGATGCCGTGGCAGACAATACCACTCCGGGTTTTGTGCCACGGATTGATGTCATCACTGATGTCGTGCGCTACACTGGCACTGACCAGATTGCTCACTCTGCGGTACGCCTGTCAATTATCGATAACGGCCCGGGATTTTCCAGCAAAATCCTGGCGCGGGCCTTTGAACCCTATGCCACTTCCAAGCCACGTGGTACAGGTCTGGGACTGGCAATGGTAAAGAAAATCATTGATGAACATGGTGGCAGGATCGATATTCAAAATCGCAGCGATACAAACGGTGCAAAAGTAGCGATTTTGCTGTTAAAGTTAGCACCGGATGCAAATACGGTATAAGTTCGCCGTACTTGCGGTAGCAGTTCTGTAGCAGGTAGTTGTTCTGATGTTCCCAAAAGAGGAATACGGATAAAAGCAGAAGGGGCACTTTGAAATTGTCATTCAGCACAAGCATATCGTTTTCACCAGCCAGACTGGAGTAAGCAATAAGCCAGCTTGAACATCGAACGGTAAGAAGCACCCAAAAAAACATAGAGGCGGTAATAGGGTAGATTTATGGCAAATATATTGGTCGTAGATGATGAAATGGGTATCCGGGAATTGTTGTCAGAAATTCTCGGCGATGAAGGTCATGTCGTTCAGCTCGCTGAAAATGCTCAGCAGGCGCGTCAGTCCAGGCAAGAAGCCAGGCCAGACCTGGTCTTGCTCGACATCTGGATGCCGGACACAGATGGCGTTACTTTGCTTAAAGAATGGCAGCGCGATGGTTTGCTGACCATGCCCGTGATCATGATGTCAGGTCATGCCACGATAGATACTGCGGTCGAAGCGACCCGGATAGGAGCCTTGAATTTCCTGGAAAAACCCATCGCCCTGCAAAAATTGCTGAAAGCAGTACAGCAAGGCCTGACACGCAGCACGGAGGCACCAAAACCGGCTGCCCCGGCCTTGCGCGTGATCAGCAATGACAATTCCGTCAGCGCCAATACATCCGGCAGTTTTGGCAATACTGCACCGTCTTACGAAGCCAGGCATTTTTCTGCTGCCCAGCCTGTCGCTGCGGCACCAAATAATCAGTTTGCCAGCCTGTCGTTTGACTTGCCCCTGCGTGAAGCCAGAGATGCCTTCGAGCGCATCTACTTTGAATACCACTTGAACCGCGAAGGTGGCAGCATGACCAGGGTGGCAGAAAAAACCGGCCTTGAACGCACGCACCTGTACCGCAAGCTGAAGCAACTGGGCGTTGAGTCCATGAAGTACGCGAAGCGTGGCGAGTAATATTGCAGCACAGCGCAATGTGAGTACCATGTGAGTGCAGCAAAAGCGCAATTACACCTGGTACACGGCGCAAGTTATACCCAGAGGGAGGCGGCAATTGCAGCCTCCCTTGCCCGTTTAGATGGCAATAGCGCTGCGACTGACAAGAATGTCGTCATCCTCGAAGGCTTGCCTGATGGGCAAGATATCCTGCAAGCCACCGACCTGCTACACATTAGCCGGATTGCGCCCGGCTGCTTTTGCTGCATAGGCAACCTCAGCCTGCGCGTAACACTAAACCGCGCCCTCAGGCAAAAACCCGCTAATATATACCTAGGCATTGCCAGTGATGCCCATCTGGATAAACTCCTGCTAACACTTCAGGGACCTGCCTACACCAATCTACTTGAGATCAACAGTACAAGTGTCCTGAGTTATTAATTCGCTGAGTAAATCCGGCGAGAATCAATGCGATACAGCGTCGCAAATGCGCGCAAGGCACCAGCCTTGCTGTGCTTTGCTCCTTGTCTTGCATCGATTTCGCCAATTTTATTTTTCAGCGAACCAATAATTCAGGACACTAGCTTGTGAACCAATGTTAAGTCGCTAAAGTCCAGACGTTGCCATGCCGTAATACTTAGTAACAGCACAGTAACGAGCTGGCAATTGTCGTTGAGGAAGAGTCGCGCAGTAGCTTCATCAGCGGCAATTGCTTGAAATTCGCTGTATGCAACATCATGTAAGCACCATGAACGGTAACCCGAGGAAATATCCTCCAGCCAGAAAGGATGCATAAAATGAATCTCATCTATAACAGCGAGCAATATAGCGTCATCGAATATGGCGCAGATACTGACCACGAAGCCCTGCGCTTTGGTGGCTATGAAATCACTGACAAGGCAGTACGCCGCGAATGGTTCATTGGCGGCCCGCTTGCCATCAATTTTCGCAAGGACGTGACTGACCTCATCGCCAGCGAACCCAGCATAGAAGAAATCGATGATTTCCTTGGCCAGTTTGATGGCTATATGGGTCAAAGTGTTTTACTGCATTAATCCACAGTAAGCTAGTATCAAGCACCACAGCTCAGGCAATGAAAGCGCAACAGCGATAAGTATGGACGATGGCTTTGGCACTCGTCTGTACTGCTGTGCGGTCATCTTCATACTGACTTTGCAAATTCCAAACAGATCCCAAACAAATCCAGCGCTGGTTCGTATCAATATGTGACCATCTATACAGAACATCACCTGATTTTGATATGCTGACAGGGACAGGGTGATATCTTCGCCAGACCATTGCCATTCTATTATTCAGCACTACCCCTATCAGGTTCAAAACTATGAGTACTCAACTGCACGACTTTATCCGTGGCCTGCCCAAGGCAGAATTGCATTTGCATATAGAAGGTTCACTGGAACCTGAGTTAATGTTTGCCCTCGCGCAAAAAAACGGTGTTCAATTACCATATGCGAACGTAGAAGAAGTACGTGCTGCCTATGATTTTGCAGACTTGCAGTCTTTCCTGAATTTGTATTATGCCGGAGCTGCCGTGCTGCAAACCGAGCAGGATTTTTTTGACCTGACGCATGCCTACATAGAACGCGCCCTGGCTGACAATGTGCGCCATGTAGAATTGTTCTTTGACCCGCAAACCCATACAGCACGCGGCATACATATCACTACTGTGTTCTCCGGCATCGCCCGCGCCTTGCGCGAAGCGCGTGCCAAACAAGGGTTTTCTGGTGCAATGATACTGTGCTTCCTGCGTCACCTCAGTGAAGAAGATGCCATTGCCACGCTGGAAGCTGCCCTTCCCTTGCGCGATGAATATGCAGACCTGTGGACAGGTGTCGGTCTGGATTCAGCCGAAGTCGGCAACCCGCCAGAAAAATTCGCGCATGTCTTCACGATTGCACAGGCCATGGGTTTTCGTCTCGTCGCGCATGCTGGTGAAGAAGGCCCGCCAGCCTATATCCATAGCGCCCTCGATGTCTTGCAAGTCGAACGCATAGATCACGGCGTGCGTGCAGAAGAAGACCCTGCCCTGATGGCCAGACTGCAGCAAAGCCGCATGCCGCTGACGGTCTGCCCCCTGTCGAACTTAAAGCTGTGCGTGGTCAAGGACATGCGTGAGCATAATCTGGCACGCATGCTGCTTGCCGGCGTGTGCGTGACCATCAATTCAGATGACCCAGCATATTTTGGTGGCTATATGAATGCGAACTACATCGCCACTGCCGATGCGCTGGAATTGGGCAAGGAAGAATTGCTGCAACTGGCCCGCAATGCCTTTGAAGCCTCGTTCGTCACGCCCGAGCAAAAACAAATATGGCTGGATGAGCTGGATGCTTATGCTGCCAAAGCTGCCTGAGCAATCTGAATTAAATCACATTCTTTTCCAGCAACGGCCTGCCATCAAGTAGTCGCTGGGCTGACAATGGCGACAAATCCAGGCTGCTGTAAGCACCATCCACCAGCAATTCTGCAATACCGCGCCCGGTAGCGGGCGCGTGTTGCATGCCATGGCCGCTAAAACCATTCGCCAGTATCAGGTTTGTTAACTGCGGATGCGCACCGATGACGGCATTCTGGTCAAACACATTGTATTCATAATAGCCTGCCCAGGCTCTTTGCATGCGCAGGGCTTCAAAAGCGGGGACGCGATTGGCCATGATTTGCCATGCCGTATCGAACTGTTCATAGTCTGCTTCCAGCGGTGCATCATCGGGATCATTGTCCGGTGGCAAGCCACAAATCCAGTGCTGGCCTTCTGGCCGCAAC